>Ga0302292_1000128_pt1 | contig 53258 bp, 34 predicted proteins | sample III_Fen_N2_1_FD_194553 | JGI IMG/M metagenome (GOLD analysis project Ga0302292, IMG submission 194553) | Peat permafrost microbial communities from Stordalen Mire near Abisko, Sweden - III_Fen_N2_1 | ecosystem: Environmental > Terrestrial > Soil > Wetlands > Permafrost | place: Sweden: Abisko...
CATCAATTTTAAATGATGAAACTATGAAAAAGATCTTCGTAATTATTGCAACAATTATTTTTGGATTTATTTTCCAAAATGTACAAGCACAAAGAATAAAATTACCAAATGGTCAAACACCATTTATTTCGGGAATGAATGTTGCCTGGAATACCTTTGGAGGCGATGCTGCAGATACTCCTGTCGACCTTACATATTGGGGAAACCTTCTCGACAATGTTAAAAATGCTGGAGGAAATAGTATAAGATGGTGGGTGTTTGTAAACGCATCGCAAGCACCAAAATTCGATGGAAATGGATATGTTTCTAGTCTTGGAAGTCAAACAATAAATAATGTTCAGAAAATACTCGATCTGGCTCAAAGCAAAAATATGATGGTTATGCTTTGTTTATTCTCATTCGATTTGCTTCAAACCAATCAAGGCGGTGTTAACGGTGGATATAATCAAAAAATGGTAAATACCGATGCAGGAATAACGGCTTGCATCAATAAATGTATTGTACCTCTGGTAACTGCTATTGGCAAACACCCTGCAATTTTATGTTGGGAAATATTTAATGAACCCGAAGGTATGACAAACGAATTTGGTTGGTCGTCGATGAGGGTTAATATGTCTGACATTCAAAAATTTGTTAACCGTTCTGCTGGAGCAATTCACAGAGCAGTATCGGGTATTGCAGTCTCGAATGGTTCGTGGAATATGAAGGTACTTTCGCCTGTTTTAGGACAAAATTACTATTCAAATACCGCATTAAAAAATGTGGGTGGCGATGCTGATGGGTATCTTGATTTTTATATGGATCATTATTATGATGGTGATGGATCTAATAAAGCAGGTTCTCCATACGACAATAATGCTTCGCATTGGGGATTAGACAAACCAGTAATTATTGCTGAGTTTGCCACTTCGGGAGCCGACGGATATTCTCCTGCTCAATGCTATCAAAAAATATATGATAATAACTACGCCGGAGCTTTAGGTTGGGCAATTACTGATGCCAATTACGGCGGACTAACAGATGGTGCTTTAGGCATGAAATATATCGCATCGAACCATCCAAAAGATATTGTAATTACATTTTCACCCTTAAATGTTGAAGTTGGACCAAATCAGGTTGTTTATGATGCAAATCTCGATGGATCGGAAGTCGTTACTTTAGATGGTTCGGGAAGTAGCAGTACTTCGGGAACGTTAACATATGCTTGGAAAGAAGGAACTAAAACTTTGGCAAGCACAGTAAAACCAAATGTTACGTTAGCTGTTGGCAAACACATTATTTATTTAACAGTAAATGATGGAGTAAATGCAGGAGTTACCGATAGCGTTACCATCACTATTAAAACACCAAGTCTTTCTTATAAAAAACCTGTTACCGTAACATCTACCGAAGTTGGAGTTAATGTAGGAGCAAATGCTGTCGATGGTGATTCGTTAACTCGTTGGGCAAGTTTAGTAGCCGATCCACAATCTATAACCGTCGATTTACAAGCAACATACAATATTACCTCGGTTGTTCTATCATGGGAACTTGCTTCGGCAAAAGATTATACTGTGCAAATATCGCTCGATGGAATTACATTCGTAGCACCAGCATTAGTTACCAAAACAGGAATGGCAGCAGGTGCTCGAATAGATAATTTAACAGGATTAAATGCTGCAGCTCGTTTTGTTCGTATAAATGGAACAGCAAGAACAAGTACCTACGGTTATTCGTTATTTGAATTCGAAGTATGGGGAAATAATAGCATTACTCCAACAAGTATTTCGTTAAATAAAACGACAAATACCTTACAAAATGGAGCAATCGATCAACTATCTGCAACCATTTTACCCACAAACGCTTCGAATAAATCGGTAAATTGGACATCATCAAACTCAGCAATTGCAAGTGTTGATGCTTCTGGATTGATAACTGCCAAAGCTATTGGTACCACAACCATTACCGCAACAACCGTAGATGGTGGATTAACAGATAAATGTTCTGTAACAGTAAATGGATCGTACATTATTACAGCTTCTTCTGGAGGAAATGGTTCTATTAGTCCTTCGGGAGCAATTACCGTTTCTCCAAATGGATCACAAGTATTTAACATGACTCCAAATGCCAATTTTAAAATTAGTCAACTTTTCATTGATGGTGTTGCAATTGCAAATGCAAACAGTTATTTATTTAGCAATGTCTCAGCAAACCATACTATTGCTGTTAGCTTTAAATCTTTACTTAATAACGATCCAATCGCAGCATTTACCTATGCTGCTAACGCTTATGGAACAGTTACCTTCGATGCTTCAACATCGAGCGATCCCGATGGTGATCCATTGACTTATTCATGGACATTTGGAGATGGTTCGAATGCTTTGGCTTGCTCAGTAAATCAACATACTTATGCCAAAAGTGGAACTTACAGCGTAACCTTAACCGTGAGCGATGGCAAAGGTGGAATAGCAAACATCACACAACAAATTACTATAACGCTGAAACAAATTCTTTGCGATGTAAACGCTAACGATAAAACAAAATCGTTGATGATGTTTTTGAATGAGATTTATGGAAAAAATATATTGTCTGGTCAAGTAAATCAAAGTTGGCTGCCATTAATTCAAAAGAAAACAGGCGATCAACCAGCTATTCTTGGTCTCGATTTCGATGGTATTTGTCCATCGCAAGGAGGAAATAATAGTGCAGATGTAGCAATTGATTGGGTAAAAAATAAAGGTGGTATTGTTGCATATCAATGGCATTGGATTTCGCCCGATGCAAATGGTGATTATTATGGTAAACCAGCAGCTTTCGACCTAGCTGGCGCATTGAATAATCCAACCGGACAATCGTATAAAAATATGCTTCGTGATATTGACTTAGTTGCAACACAAATAAAGAAAATGCAAGATGCTGGTGTTCCAATTATTTGGCGTCCTTTGCACGAATCGGAAGGTGGTTGGTTCTGGTGGGGAATGGCAGGTAAAGATAATTTAATTAAACTGTATCGCTTGATGTACGATCGTTTTACAAACTATCATCAACTACATAATATTATATGGTTATGGAATAGTTATGGTGGTGCAAAAAAAGGTAATTGGTATCCTGGAGACGATGTTTGCGATCTTATTGCATGGGATTATGAGAATAGTGATGGATTAGATTCTTGGGCATTATATCAAAGTAATTTTGGAACAAAAGGTAAACTTTGGGCACTTGCCGAAGTAGGTAAAATGCCCGATCCAGCAAATTTTGCAGCACGCCCATGGTTGTTTTTTAATTGCTGGGATTATATGATTCAAGATCCGACAGAACCAAATGTCGATCCGTATGGCCGTGTTGGTCAAAACAATACAGCTTGGACTCAAACAGTTTATGCCGATGCAAGAACAATAAATTTAAGTGGATTACAAAAACGCAATATTTACAATCGTTTTGGAGTAAATGCAGGAGCCGATCAATTTGTGCTAGATACAATAACTGCTGGTTCAGCATCAGTAACACTCGACGGTACTGCAAGTTCACTTAACAACGGATGTGTTACGTATGTTTGGAAAGAAAGTAATACCATCATTGCTAATGGAATTTCACCAACGGTAAATCTAGCTGATGGTCTTCACACAATTGTATTATACGGATCGGACAGTACAGGTTATTCAATGACCGATACTGTAATTGTTTCGGTAAAACAAACAAGTTTGTCGTATCATAAACCGGTGACAGCAAGTTCGGAATCGGATGCAGCACATGCAGCAAAATATGCAGTAGATGCAAATATCAGCACTCGTTGGTCGAGTCTTTATACCGATCCTCAAACATTTACTATCGATTTACTTTCTAAATATACAATTACTGCCGTAGTATTAAACTGGGAAACAGCTTCGGCTAAAGATTATACCATTCAAGTATCGAACGATGGAACGGCATGGACGACTATTTCAACGAAAGCAGGTATGGCCACAGGTGCAAGAATCGATACTATTAAAGGATTATCGGCAAATGCACGTTACATCAAAATGGTTGGTACTGCTCGCACAGGTACATGGGGATATTCGCTTTACGAGTTCGAAGTCTGGGGCAAAGTTGCGGGAACAAATCATATTCCAGTTGCTGCGTTTACATCTAAAGCTTCGGGAATAACAAGTAACGTTCAGATTGATGTCAAGAATTTATTAAATGCTCGTCCATTAATAACATACACTGGTGGAAAAGTTGTTCCAATGAACGGTGGAATCGATGCTGGAAGCTACAGTGCCGAAGCAACATTAGAAGCCGCTAATCAATTGAAAAATGTAAGTCCAATAGCATTGCCAAATGATGGAAAATTTGCTGCAACAACTCGTCATCCCGAAGTTATTCTTAATTTCTCGAATGCCGATGGAACAAATCCACAAGCACGTCGCACAACGGTAAACGACAAATTTACCTACACTGTTCCATCTGCCAAATACACTGTTATGGAATTCTTTGCAATGAGTAGCGGAGTATCGCCGGTAACTGCAACTCTTAACTATGCCGATGGAACTACCGATTCAAGAAATATAAATGTTCCCGATTGGTACAACTACCCTGGTGCACCTGCCGAAACAGCAACATTCTTCAATCTAGCATTAAATCTCGACAAATGGGATCAAAACAATAACCGATCGGAACAATATAACCATTATTTGTTTGGCTTCGATTTACAGCCAAATACTGGAAAGACTTTAAATTCTGTAACTTTAGATGTTATAAGTGGCGGATGCTTTACCTTCTGGGGGGCTACGGGAGTTAGTGCCGACCTATCAACACCAACAATTACTTTCGATGGTTCTCAATCGTTCGATGCCGATTTCGATGCATTAAGTTATTCATGGGATTTTGGTGATGGCAATACAGGAACAGGCGTTACAACAACACACACATATACTAAAGGTGGATATTACACAGTAGTCTTAACTGTAAACGATGGAAACGGAGATATTTCAACCATTTCACAAAAAATAACTGTCTATCCTCTTGAACAATTTGCGATTAACGCTTCAGCAGGTCCTGGCGGAAGTATAACACCCAAAGGAACAGTAAGTGTAACACAACAAAACGATCAATCATTTACCATACAACCTGCTGCAAATTATTCGATTCTAGACGTATTGGTCGATAGCATTTCTGTGGGAGCTGTAACCAATTATACCTTTACCAATGTTACGAAAGCACACAGTATTTCAGCAAGTTTTGTTCCAGGTATAAATGCAAATCTTGCACTTGATAAACCAGTTACAGTAACTTCAACGGAAGCTGGATTGGGACATATTGCAAGCAATATCACTGATGGTGATGCCACAACACGTTGGTCGAGTTTATATACCGATCCTCAATGGTTTTATGTTGATTTACTAGATGTTTACAGTTTGTCATCAATAATTGTAAATTGGGAAGTAGCAAATGCTAAAACCTATAGCATCGATTTTTCTGTCGATGGCAAAACATGGACAAATGCTATTGCAAAAACAGGAATGGCAACAGGTTTACGAATTGATACAATTCCCGGAATTTCTTTAAATGCACGTTATGTTCGAATTACAGGTACCGCACGCAACAACGCAACCTATGGATATTCTGTTTTCGAATTGGAAGTATATGGCAGCAAACCTTTAGCTTCTCAGACATTGCAATTACAAGCTGGTTGGAATCTTATTTCGTTTAATGTTTTACCAAGTGATAAAACTATTGAGACAGTATTTGGTAGCATTCTAACCAATGTTTCGGAAATTAAAACTGCCGATGCATTTTGGTTACAAGGACAAAATACAACATTCAATTCTTTAAAAACGATTAATGATGGATCAGCATATCTTGTAAAGATGAAAACTGCTGGGACAATAACTGTAAACGGATTGTATTCAACTTCAGTAATTGGAAGTTTTAAAAGCGGATGGCAAATGGTAGGTTGTCCATATCAAACAGCCAAAACCCTACAAACAGCATTAGACTTAACAAAAATTGACGCTATAAAAAATTTCGATACATTCTGGAATACAAGCGGTTTGGGTGCTTTACAAAACATTGAACCTGGTAAAGGATATTTTGTTAGAGGGAAATAGTTACATTTGTAAGAGACGTTGAATTCAACGTCTCTATATTTTACAAAACTCAAAAAAATGGTTCGCAAAATTTTACATATACTTGTTTTAGTACTAATTGGGGGTTCGGTATATTCACAACCTTATCAAGGAGTTGCGACTCATTTCGAAGCCTTGGGAACTCCATATGGAGGTTGTGGTGTACCTCCCGAATTGGTCGAAACAGATAATTATGTAGCTCTTAATGTTTATGCATCGCCAGGAGTTGGAACAATGTGGACGCGTCCGTTAAAAGGTGCCGACACCGTGCATATGGGAATGTTTGCCAATGGCACAAACTGCGGCCGATGGCTCAAAGTTACCATAGGCGAAGATTGTATTGATGGAACAAACGATGGAGCTTTAGGTCAACAATTTTGTCGTGGAGCAAATGCCAAATGGCTTAACGATAAATATTCGGGAGCAACATTATACATGATTGTAACCGATGCCTGTGGCGACAACAATGGATGGTGCCGAGACAGTAAATTCCATCTCGATTTACACACACCTTCGCTTAATCGATTTGAACAAAACGGAGTTCCTGTAAACGATATGCTCCCACTCCACTTCAACAATCGAAAAATAAACTGGGAATTTGTTGAAGCACCCAATTATAGTGGAGATATTGACATCTATTTCTTGCAAAAAGCTCAGTATTATTGGCCTGCCATAATGATTAATCATTTACGAAATGGGATTAGTCGTGTTGAACAAAAAATAAATGGTAAATGGGTTACCATAGATCATAACAGCGACATGGGACAGGCATTTATTTTAAAAGATTTTACTCAACCCTATACAATTAGAGCTTACGACATTTATGGAAATTTAATAAATGGTGGACGTGAATATACAATGAGTCTGCCCGCAATTTGCAATAATGGATGCCCCGATCCATCTACAAAAACAACATTTGCCGCTAAAGATTCAATATATTCACAACAAATACAATTGAAAGCAGGCTGGAATTTAATATCATTCAATGTATCACCAATTAACAAAACAATAGAGTCAGTCTTTAAAAATGTTTTGGGAAATATTAAAGAAATTAAGACGGTAAATGGCTTTTGGGAAACGAGTCAAAATGCATTATTAAACTCGCTAAAAACAGTTTCCGATGGCGAAGCATATATGGTGTTTGCACAATCGTCGTGCACACTTAATACAAGTGGAACAACGGTTTTTAATCAGCAAGTAAAATCAATAAAACAAGGTTGGAACATGGTTGGTTGTCCATTTCAAGCTAATAAAACATTCTCATCGAGTATCAATTTAAATGCAATTGAAACAATTAAAGATTTTGATGGTTTTTGGAATGGAAGTACAGCAAATCAGCTGATAATGATGGAACCAGGCAAAGGTTATTTTGTGAAAGGTAAATAATTAACATTTAATACAGAAATACTGTCATATGCAATAAAAAACGGCTTGCACCAATGATTGATGCAAGCCGTTATATTTCTAAAATAAATACTTTAAAACTTGATTTTTGTATTTTTCCCGAGTTTGTATGCTCTGGTTTTTAAAGGTAAACCAAAACAACGGATAAATCCAATTGCATCTTTTTGGTCGTAAGTATCAACATTTGTAAATCCACCTAATTTATCATCGTATAATGAGTATGGTGAAGATATATGAGTTGGAATTATATTTCCCTTATATAGTTTAACGCCAACTTTTCCGGTTACAACTTTTTGAGTTTCGTTTGCAAATGCATCCATAGCTTGACGAAGTGGTGTAAACCATTCTCCATTATACACTAAATTTGCATAGGTTTGCGACATTTTTTGTTTTTCGTGTAATGTTGGTTTATCTAAAACTAAGGTTTCCAACATTTCGTGAGCACGATAAAGTACGGTTCCTGCAGGCGTTTCGTAAACACCACGCGATTTTAATCCAACCAAGCGATTTTCAACAATGTCTAATAAGCCAACTGCATTTTCGCCAGCTATTTTATTTAGATTGCGAATTATAGAAACGCCATCCATTTTTGTTCCGTTAAGAGCAACGGGAATTCCTTCTTCGAAATCGATTGTTACATATTCGCCATGTTCTGGAGCTTTTTCAAAAGTATTGCTCAATTTTAGCATATCGTATTGATGCTCTTGATCTGGGAATTCTAAAACACCACCTTCGTGCGATAAATGCCAAAGATTTCCATCTTCAGAATATATTTTTGTTTTAGAAATTCCATGCAATGGAATATTACGAGCTTCGGCATATTCAATAGCTTCTTCGCGTGAACTGATTGTCCATTTGTCGTCTTTCCAAGGAGCGATAATTCCAATTGTTGGATCCATTGCCATATACGTAAGTTCGAAACGAACTTGGTCGTTACCTTTACCAGTTGCACCATGAGAAACTGCATCGGCACCTTCTTTAGCTGCAATTAACATTTGATGTTTAGCAATTAATGGACGAGCAATAGATGTTCCTAATAAATAGGTTCCTTCGTAACGAGCGTTCATTTTTAAAATTGGCCACACATATTCTTCAACAAATTCTTTACGAAGGTCAAGTACATAACATTTCGATGCACCAGTCGCAAGAGCTTTTTGTTTTAATTCTTCTTCCGGAATATCGTCTTGTCCAACATTTGCTGCGTAAGCTATTACTTCGCAATTATAATTTTCAATTAACCATGGAATTATAACCGATGTATCAAGTCCGCCTGAATATGCAAGAACTACTTTTTTATATGTTTTAGTTGCCATTAGTATGTGATTTTAAATTTGGAGCAAAAATACAGAATTACGAATTACGAATTACGAATTATAGAGAAAAAATACATTTTATAAGAATGGCAGATTTTGACAAAATTGGGATAAAAAGACAATTGTTTAAAACAGTTTCATAAATATCGTTCGTCTAAGTAAAAAAGTACTGATTCATTTAGTACTTTTGAAAGAATAGAAAGTACGAAAATTTAATAATAAAAAGATATGGCAAAAGCAGTAACAGAAGCTACCTATAGCGAAATCGTAGAAACGACAGATCTACCTGTAATGATTGATTTTTGGGCAGAATGGTGTGGTCCATGCCGCATGATAGGTCCAATTGTTGAAGATCTTACAACGGAATATGATGGCAAAGCACTTATATTAAAATGCGATGTTGATGAAAATCCTGAAATCGCTCAAAAATTTGGAATCAGAAATATTCCTACATTAGTCTTTTTGAAAAAAGGCGAATTAGTTGATAAACTTGTGGGTGCTGTGCAACGCAGCAAAATCACTGAGAAGCTTGATGCTATGATATAATTGTATATCTTTGATATGCTATTTGAAGCGTTACCTTTTGGGGTAACGCTTTTTTAATATCATTTATATCTGAAATTTTAAAAGAACAATGCAAAACATTTTCGACATACAAAGCCTTCAGCAATTCGATAATTTCGAATTTATTGCTCGACACATCGTTGAAGGCTTTATTAATGGTTTGCATCGAAGTCCTTATCATGGATTTTCGGTAGAATTTGCAGAACATCGCAGCTACAATCAAGGTGAATCGACAAGACATATAGATTGGAAATTGTATGCACGTACCGATAAACTTTTCATTAAAAAGTATGAGGAAGAAACAAATCTGAAATGCCATATTGCTATCGATACATCTTCGTCAATGTTATTCCCTTATAAAGACAGCAAATGTCAAAACAAATTAGCATTTTCATCATTTTGTGCTGCAGCACTTATTTACCTTTTACGAAAACAACGTGATGCTGTAGGTTTGACCTTATTTTCAGAAACAGTCGATTTACATACCGAAGCAAAACTTTCATCCATTCATGCTCAACGGTTATTTAATGAACTGTCGGAATTGGTGAATCATCACAAAGCAGAAACATCGTTAAATAAAGGAACTTCGATTGCTGATTCACTCCATCATTTAGCCGAAAACATATCGACTCGTTCATTAGTAATTATTTTTAGCGATATGTTCGACCATGCAAAATCTAACGAACTCTTTTCTGCATTACAACATCTCCGATTTAAAAAGCACGAAGTTATTGTATTTCACGTAGTGGATAGAAGTAGTGAACAAGATTTCAAGTTTGAAAATCGTCCGCATAAATTTATCAGTCTTGAAACTGGTGAAGAATTCAGAGTGAATCCAAGAGAAATAAAAGCAATGTATAAAGAGAAAGTTGGCGACTATTTTGAACTTCTTAAAACACGTTGCACCCAATATCAAATTGACTTTGTCGAAGTTGACATTGTCGAAGACTTCCGCAATGTTTTATTAACCTATTTGATTAAACGCAATAAGTTGAATTAAAAACTTAAACTATCAGTCAAAAGTGTTAATATTCCATATGTACAAGCCATTATAACAAAATATCCAACCAAACTTATTGTTTCTATTAACTTCATAATCGTAATTATTTGAGGTTCTTTACTAATTATTACAGAATCAAAAATACAATCTAAGATTACGCTTTTCAATAATTAAATCACGGGAAAATGTCCTTAGTTATCCCTACTTTAAACTTGCGTATGATACCTAAAAACAAAAAACCAGTCAGAATAATCTAACTGGCTTTTATATTATAGATATTAATTATTAACGAGAAAGAGGAGTCTCAGAGTTTTTATCCATTTTAATTCCCATATATCCTTCAGCTCCCATTTCAGGAACATCAAGACCAGCTAATTCAACTTCTGGAGCAACTCTATTTCCAACTAATTTATCTAGTAATTTAAATACTAACCATCCACATAGTCCAACAAAAATTATGTTAACAGTTACACCAATAAATTCTGCTGCAAATTGACCTGCATCACCATAAAATAAACCTGTTACACCACCTTTTATTCCGTTTAATCCATCGCCATAAGTTCCATCAGCAAATAATCCAAGAGCTAAACAACCCCAAATACCATTTGCACCGTGTACTGCAACTGCACCAACTGGATCATCAATTTTAAGTTTTCTTTCTACAAAGATTGCAACTTCAACTACTAATACACCAGCAACCAATCCAATAATTAATGCACCGGCAGGTGATACGAATGCACATGGAGCTGTAATTGCAACTAATCCGGCAAGTAATCCATTACACATCATACTTACATCTGGTTTATTGCTTCGAACAAACCACATCCATAGAGTTGCAACTAATGCACCACCACAAGATGCTATCATAGTATTGAATGCTACAACAGTAAAGCGTAAATCTGTTCCAGAAAGTGTTGATCCAGCATTAAAACCAAACCAACCAAATGCTAACACTAAAGTTCCAAGAACTGCCATTGGGATGTTATGACCGGGAATTGCATTAGAAGAACCATCTTTATTAAATTTACCTAAACGTGGTCCAATCATTTTTGCTCCAACAAAGGCTAACACTCCACCCGTTAAATGTACAACAGACGAACCAGCAAAGTCAACATGACCATGACCTAAACCAAAATTACTTCCAAGAGCAGCTAACCAGCCACCGCCCCATACCCAGTTTCCGTAAATAGGGTAAATAACACCACCTACAATAAATCCAAAGATTGCGAACGATGCAAATTTCCAACGTTCAGCCATTGCACCTGTAGGAATAGTTGCTGCAGCATCCATAAATACAACTTGGAAAACAAAGAAACCTAAGATTGCAACATCATAGACACCACTCATAAAGAAACCTTTAGTTCCAAATAATCCAAAAGTGTGTCCAAATAAAGTAAAGCCAACTTCGTGATTCAAACCATCGAAACCACCAAAAGTTCCGAGAGCACCAACGCCACCAAACATTATGGCAAAACCACACACATAGAACGCTAGCATCCCCGCCGGATATACAAAGAGGTTCATTGCCATGGTATGTGCAACGTTTTTAGCACGAGTAAAACCTGTTTCAACTAATGCAAAACCAGCTTGCATAAAGAAAACTAAAAACCCTGTTAATAAAAGCCAAACCAGATTTATTGAAACTTTGTTATGTCCAACTTGATTTGCAACTTCCGTAATTGTTGGTGCATTTGCATCTTTTGCTCCTATATCAACAACTGTACCTGTAGCCGAACCGTTTGGATCAGCATCTTTTGCCATAGCCGGAGCCATCATCCCTGTGGTAAGTGCAAGAATCATCATGCATACCATCATCCACATTTTACTACTTTTCATCTTTTTATCTATTTGTTAATCTATTCTTTACTCTTGAATTATTTTTGTATCACCTGGGCCAAGAAGTGATTCGTCACCAGTTTTCCCATTACTGATTCGTAATGAATCTTCAATGGTATAACTAAAGATCATTCCATCTCCAACTTCACCAGTGTAAGCCGCTTTTCTAATGCATTCCATGGTCTTCTGAAGATTTATATCTCGAAGTACAATGGAAATTAAAATACGCGGAATGTACTGCGTGTCGTAAATGGTTCCTCGGTAACTGTGGTGTCCTCTTTGGATTTCGTTACCAACTCCCGATGCTTCCCAATAAGAAAAGAAATCAATTCCAATCTTTTTGAGCTCGGTCTTTACGTCCTCAAACTTTGAGGTACGAATAATAGCTTCTACTTTTTTCATAACGGTTTTAATTAAAAAATTCCTACACAATATTTTTATCATTATTCAACTTACCTTTGAAATATTGACAGAACAAAAATATCTTGAGAAAAGGCTATTTACTATAATTAAAACACTGGAAAAATCATTACAATTTACAGAGAATGAGTTACGTAATTCACTCACAAAAACTATTAAAAATCGTAAGTAATTAAATTACATAAACAATATATATTGCTGATATTTATATTATTGACAATAAAAAAGCCGGTCAAAAATTTTAACCGGCTTTCATAAATATATTTTGATTTTTAGTCTTTAATATAGAGTGAATCATCTCCACTTTCTTTGGTTCGTATTCGATACGATTCTAAACAATCGTAAACGAATATTTTCCCATCTCCAATTTCACCCGTATATGCATATTTTAAAATACAATCGACTGTTTTCTGAAGATTTATATCACGCACTACAATATTCAATGTTCTGCGAGAAAGAAATTCCACATCATTTCCGCGAAACGATGTTCTACGTTTTTTCTCATTTCCAACACCTATTGTGTCGTTATAAGTAAAGAAGTCGATGTCTATTGCATGAAGGGCATCTTTAACTTCTTGAAACTTAGACAATCTTATTATTGCTTCAATTTTTTTCATATCATTTAATTGTTAAATTGTTAAATAATGTATTTCAATTTTATTTTGTAAAAGCTGTTACAATTATTTTCAAAAATAATCTTTTATGTAATTGTAACAGCTTTTTGTTCAAATATTTAATACTTTTTGAAATTATTTAATCCACATAAGCTTCAGCGCCATGTTCCCATACATCTATTCCACCTGGTCCGGTTTCACCTTCTGGTTCAACTCGTAGTTTGAATGGATAAGGCAATTTCATTACAGCATACATAAGAGCCATAGATACTACAAAGGTTACGACAGTTACAATTAAACTACCAACTGCTTGCGCTTTAAGAACATCGAATCCACCACCATAGAAAAGACCAGTTACCGGTGCTGTGTTGTCGGCTCCAAAAGGGCCAGTAAAACCATATTGTCCACTTGCAAATAATCCGATTGATAATGTTCCCCAAATACCGTTGATTCCATGTACAGAGAATGCTCCAACTGGGTCATCAATCCTAACATATTCCATTAAATATATTCCTAAGAACACCAAGATTCCTGCGATAGCTCCAATCATGATTGATCCAAAGGGAGATACCCAATAACAAGGAGCAGTAATTGCAACAAGGCCAGCCAATAAACCATTAATGGCAAATCCTGTATCAAATTTACGTTTAAAAACTCCGAAATAGAAAGCCATAAACATAGCGGTTAATGCACCAGCACATGCTGCAAGTGTTGTGTTTGCTGCAACTCTACCAATACCTTCAAAGTCCATTGCCGACAAGGTACTACCTGGGTTGAAACCGTACCATCCAAACCAAAGTAAGAATGCTCCTACCGCAGCAAGTGGTAAGTTGTGTGCTGCTGGTAATCCACCTTTTGTTTTATCGTCACGAAGGAAGACACGTCCGATACGAGGTCCTAGAACGATTGCCCCTGCAAGTGAAACAACACCACCAATTGTGTGAACTACGGTTGATCCAGCAAAGTCACGGAATCCTTGTCCTAATCCAGGTAAGAAATTTCCTGGTGTTCCCATCATACAAAGGAATCCATCAGGTCCCCAAGCCCAGTGACCAATAATTGGGTAAATAAATGCTGTTACACCAATACTGTAAATAATATCACCACGGAAACTGGTACGACCAATCATTGCTCCAGAAGTAATTGTAGAAGCGGTATCAGCAAATGCAAATTGGAAAATCCAATGTGCTAATATTGCAATTCCAGTTGAACCATAGGTAGCTGGTGCACCCATTAAGAAGAACCAATGATATCCAATAAATCCGTTACCAGTACTAAACATAAATGCATATCCAATTGCATAGAAAGAAATTCCACAAATTGCTGTATCTAAAATACATTCTATCAAGATGTTTACTGATTCTCTTTTTCTTGCAAAACCTGCTTCAAGCATTACAAAACCAGCTTGCATTCCAAATACAAGGAAAGCAGCAACAAGTACCCAAACGGTATTGATGGTATTGATGACTGATGTTTCGTGCACTGTATAGGTGTCGGCTGCTTGTGCATCTGTTCCTATAATTCCTGGTAAAATCATCATGAAAAAGACTACGGCGGCTAAACCGAGTAATTTTCCTCCTAGAATTGTCAAACCAAGTTTCCAATCCATTGGTTTTTTCATGTTTTCACTCATTCGAGCAAAAAACGGCAGCCTCTCTGGGCTCATTGCTTTGTGTTTCATAACATCTCTTTTATTTGGTTTACACTATTTATTACATTTTAAATATTCTTTTGTCCAATATCTGATTGCGCTTATCATTTATCAACAAAACAAATTTACACTCTGAATGAGCCGTTTCCCATAATCAAAACACGGGAAAAAATGTCCTTACTTACAGATTAAATAATAGGTAATTTACTGATGGGCTTAAATAAATATACAAGGAAATACGAAATGAAAAATTGTATCTATTTGATTTTTATACATTTATAAAACTCATAATTAAATAAATAGTGAAAGCAGTTTCTATCTTTGGTATAAAGATTTTATAAAAAAAGCCGAACAAAAATTAATTTGTTCGGCTTCCTAAATGTGAAATAGAATCTTGTTATCTAGCTGCAACTGTTGCAAACATTTTATTTAATTGCGATTCGCTTACAACAACGGTTTGACCTTTTGCACCAAAATAGGTTGCCGAAATCATTTCACCGTTTTTAACGGTATATTGAATTAATTTCGTTGATGCACCATTACTTGTATTATACCAAGCCAATTCAGTTGCATTGAACGATAATGATTGAGAAAGACCTTTGGTCACACCATTCAATTGTTTTACTTCAAATTTATTTTGCGTTGCAGTTATTTGATATTTAACGCCATTACGTTCAACAATTTGTGTTTCTTTTTGATGTGCGTTCATTGCTAATGGATTGCTACCTGTCCAAAATTCAATAAGATTTAAAACCCAATAATCAATAGCACCAGCAATTTCATATACAGGAATAATCATTAGTCCATACATTACAAGTGTTTTAACGAACTTCCCGGACATATCATTTCCAGCGATGGAATTATTCCATTCATACAATTTTCGTACAAGTGCAAATTTCCCAAAACATCCTGTTGTAAATAATAAAGTACAAATCATACCCATTGAAATAAAAACTTTTGCTAGCTTTTTCATTTTTTAAAATTTTTTAAGTTTAACATTAAGAAGATCAAATATACAATTTTTCAGATTTCAAGATTAATGAAACCAAAACACAAATGACAACAATAACTATTAATGGTTGGAATGAAAATAAAAAATTAAACGTTATTATTTTTTTATTCAAGAATGTAAGACTGAAAGACAATATATTATCTCGTTTTTTGATATAATATTAATTGATTAAAGATTCGCATTCTCACTATTTTCCTTACTTTTGATGAAATTATACATTACAATGAAAGTTACAAAAACAGAAAGACCACTAATTCTTGTCACAAACGATGATGGCGTTCATGCATTAGGAATGGCTGCTTTAATTGATGCAATCAGTGAATTTGGCGATATCGTAGCAGTAGCACCTCAAGTAAGTCAATCGGGAATGTCGCATGCATTAACGTTAAAAACACCGCTTCGATTAAAAAAAATTCGTTCAACCGATGCAATTACAGTATTCGAACTCAATGGAACACCTGTTGATTGCGTAAAGATGGCATTCGACAAAATATTACCTTGTATGCCACAACTTTTGGTTTCGGGAATTAATCACGGTTCAAATTCATCAATAAGTTCCATTTATTCAGGAACAGTTGCGGCAGCTCGCGAAGGAGCAATTAATAGCATTCCATCTATCGCATTTTCGAACACAAATTACGCTGACGATGCTGATTTTGAGTTTATGAAAAGCTATATAAAACAAATTGTAAGCAATGTGTTAGATAATGGATTAAATAAAGGCACATTTCTCAATGTAAATGCACCACATCTTGACACTAAAAACATAAAAGGCATTAAAATCTGTAAACAAGCCGAAGGTGTTTGGGTTGAAGAATTTGACCAACGTCAAGATCCAATGGGAACAAATTATTATTGGTTAACCGGTTATTTTAATAATGCAGAACCCGACAACGAAGAAACAGACGAATGGTCGTTAAAAAACAATTACATTACCATTGTACCTTTAAAGTTCGAGAATTGTGATCACAACGAGGTCATTAATTTAAGAAACAGATTCAATTAAACGAAAATACTCTCATTGATAACAATAAATATGAAAATAAATTCAATTTGGCTAGGTTTACTACTTGGATGTATAATGCCAATAATTTCTTTGGCCTTTTTTTATATCTTCTCATTCAGATCACTAACATTTAGTGATTTTTATATGATGATCACGCAAATGGATATACTCACTCAAACATTAACTATATGCGTTTTACCTAGTTTTTTCGTCTTCTTCTTCTTCTATTGGAAACAATATAATAAATCGGCACAAGGCGTTGTTCTTGCAACCATTTTTCTAACAATTCTTACTGTTATTTTTAACATATAAATAATGAAGTATTATCTCATAGCGGGCGAAGCATCGGGCGACCTTCACGGTTCGAACTTAATGAAAGAAATAAAAAAAAATGAACCGGATGCAGAATTTCGATTTTGGGGTGGCGACCTAATGAAGGCCGAGGGTGGAACTCTGGTTCGACATTACAAAGATCATGATTTTATGGGCGTTGTAGAAGTTTTAAAACACCTTCGAACCATTTTAAAAAACATAAAATTTTGTAAACAAGACATTTCAAACAATGTACCAGATGCAATTATCTTTGTTGATTTCCCTGGATTTAACCTAAAAATCGTGAAACATGCCAAAGAACTTGGCATTAAAACATTTTACTATATTTCACCAACAGTATGGGCTTGGAAAGAAAATAGAGTAAAAATCATCAAGAAATATGTCGATCATCTTTTATGTATTTTCCCATTCGAAAAAGCATTTTACAAAGATCGTCACAATTACACTGTCGATTATGTTGGGCATCCTTTGCTCGATTCGATAGTAGCAAATACAAAAACGATAACACATCAAGAGTTTATTGCAGAAAATCATTTACCGAACAAAAAACTCATAGCAATTTTACCTGGTAGTAGAACTTCGGAAATCAGAGAAAACTTAAAAATAATGCAGGAATATATTGCAGAATTTCCTGATTATCATTTCGTTATTGCTGGCATGTCGCATTTCGACGAAGCATTTTATCGCCAATTCATACACAATGAAAACATTAGTGTTTTATTCAACAAAACCTATCCAATACTTCAGGTTTCAGAAGCCGCAATTGTGGTTTGTGGAACAGCAACACTCGAAGCTGCCTTACTTCGATGTCCACAAATTATAGTATTTAAAACGAACCCATTGACGTTTTTAGTCGGAAAAATATTAGTAAAACTCAATTATCTTGGCGTTCCAAATATTATTATGAATCGCGAAATTGCTCCTGAATTTTTACAAGAAAACATGAATGCTAAAAACATTTCGGAAACCCTCCATAAAATTCTTACCGATAAATCATACAACGATCAAATAGCAGCAAATTATGAAGAACTAGCGCAAACACTAGGAAGTGGAGGTGCTTCGAGACAAACAGCTGCGCTCATTCACCGCTATTTAACGACATAAAATCGTTTTGTTCGTATTAAAAAAAACAGTAACTATGCAACTGTTTCGACATATAAAAAGTAAGACAAATTTATAACCTATCATTCATAGAAAAACATGCAAGTTAAAGGTGAAAAAATTCCATTTTTCGAAAAGGTATCATACGGTTTAGGCGACACGGCTTCCAATCTTTTTTGGATGAATTTTGTGTATTTCCTTTCATATTTCTATACCGATGTTTTTGGAATTGGTGCTGCAGTAGCAGGAACAATGTTTGCAATTACCCGTGTATGGGATGCATGTATCGATCCTATTTTTGGAATGGTTAGCGACAGAACTGAAACTCGCTGGGGAAAATTTCGTCCTTATCTTTTATGGTTTGCCATTCCATTTGGAATAATCGGAGCATTAACATTTACCACACCAAATCTAGGAATGCATGCGAAAATCATTTATGCATACATTACCTATTCGATGATGATGATTGTATATTCAGCAATAAATATTCCTTATGGTTCGATGATGGCGGTCGTTTCGTCTAATCCAAATGTTCGCAGTATATTTTCACAATATCGTTTTATTTTGGCGTTTACCGGTGGATTGATCGTTGAAGGAGGAACATTGCCAATTGTAAATTATATTGGAAGTAACGACCAATCTGTAATAAGTGCTCAAATAGTTGACCATAAATCGATTGTTATTAGCGAACATGGCGATGGAACGTCAAAAATTGCATTAGATATTACTAAACCGAATTATAAAGCGAGTAAAACACTACCAGCAAAAGTCTGGAATTGGGTTCTCATAAAAACAGGCGTTGACGATAGCAAAACCGAGAAATCGATGTCAATTTCGGTTTTGCGTCCCGAACAAAAAAACGAAATTGACAACACATCAAAAATCCACTACTTAACTTCTGGATTTAAAACTGATACTATTCCACTAACGTCGGTTGCGGGTAATATTGATGTAAGCAAAGCCGAAATCAAATTACATGTTGTTAATGAACGAAAAGGCTTCCAGTGGGCAATGTTTATCTTCTCAATTTTTGCTGTAATAATGTTCTTGTTAACATTCTTATTTACCAAAGAACGAGTAAAACCTCCAAAGGAACAAAAAACGGAAATCAAACGCGATTTGCTTGATTTAGTAAGAAATAAGCCTTGGCGATTGTTGTTTGCAACAGGAATTTTTATGTTATCGCATGTATGTTTGCGAAACGGTTCAATCATGTTTTATTTTAAATATTTTGTTGGAAATAAAGATTTAGCTTCATTGTTTATGATTTGCGGTACACTTTCAACACTAGCAGCAATTCCTCTAACTGGCTGGGCTGCACGCACATTTGGCAAAAAACTTTCGTATGTAACCTGTATGTATTTGGCAACAGCATTATCGATGTGTTATTTTTTCCTCGATAAAACCGATATTAAAACAATGTTTGCACTACAATGTGCCATTAATTTCTTCTTCGGATCAACAGCACCATTAATTTTTGCAATGTACACCGATACCGTTGATTATTCTGAATGGAAAACTGGACGACGGGCAACAGGATTAGTTATGTCGGCATCAACAATGGCACAGAAATTTGGCTGGGCAATTGGTGGTGCTTTAACCTTATTTATTCTTGCAGCCTTCAACTTTAAACCCAATATGGAACAAACAAGTGGAACCATTGGTGGCATTGTAGCAATGTTAAGTTGGATTCCTGCATCGGCAAGTTTTATTGGTGGAACACTCATGTTATTCTACCCACTCAACAAAACCAAAATGGATGAAATAGTAAGTGATTTGACTGAACGAAGATTAAAAGAAGAAGCAAAATAACTGACGAGGGCTATTAAATATTGATAGCCTTTCTTTTTAGATTAATAAGATGAATCATATTGGCATATACCTAACAAATTTGTCAAATAAAGATTTAATTATTGAGCAAATAATGGGAAATACATTTTTGCAAAATCATATTGATGTTTCGGAATTAAAACCTGCTCTATATTCACAAATTACTATCAACCAATTGATTGATAATGAACTACGTCACGATGCTTTTATTATTAAAACGAATGAAAATTATGGTTTGGTAACTATGTCGAACGGTCAACAAAAACGAGCATTATTAACCTACATTATTACTCAAAAGCCCAATTTTATTATTCTAGATGATATTTATAGTAACATCGATAAGGAAACTCAAATATCTATTACAGAAACCTTGCAGAAATTGAGCGAAAAGACGTTATTAATACAGTTGTTATACCGAAAAAAAGATCTGCTTACAAATATCAAAACAGTACTCATTGTTGATGAAAATAATTCTATCATAAAGGTAGAAGCTTCAAACGATTTTTTAAAACAAAATTCAGCTTTATCGAACAATTCACTTGGCTTTTCGCTACCTAAATTATTCACCGAAAGGACTTCAAGCCAAAACCCTCTAATTCAGTTTAATTCGGTACATTCATCATATGGCGAAAAAGTTGTTTTAAAAGATATAAATTGGACTATTAATAGTGGAGAATTTTGGCATCTGGTTGGTCCTAATGGATCGGGGAAAAGTACATTATTATCGTTAATAACCGGTGATAATCCAAGAGCTTATGGCGAAAATCTTGTTCTATTTGGAAAGAAAAAAGGAACCGGCGAAACGTTATTTCAAATCAAAAAAAAGATTGGTTATTTCACTCCAACAATGATTTTCCAATTTAATCACGACGATACCGTTGAAAACATGATAATTTCGGGATTTGTTGATTCGGTTGGGCTGTATACCGTTCCATCAGGAGTTCATAAAGTTGTGGCAAACGAATGGCTAGCAATATTAGGTGATTCGTTTCGACACAAAACATTCCGTTCGCTTTCAATGGGGCAACAGCGAATTGTTTTAATTGTTCGTGCAATGGTGAAATTCCCACAATTACTCATTCTTGATGAACCAACAGTTGGATTAGACGATTACAATTGTCAGCTTTTTATATCATTAATTAATACTATTGCAACCGAAAAAGAAATTGCAATTTTGTATGTTTCGCATCGTGACGAAGAAGGTCTAAAACCTGACAGTGTTTTTGAATTAATTCCTTCATCTCAAGGTTCAACTGGCATTATTCGATAAAACCTTTTTTGACTGTAACGTTTGTAGATATAATTTACACTTTCACCTTTGATTTTTCTGAATTGTAAATTGGAAGTAGTACAACAGGATAAATTATGTCTGCATCGACAATGACACAAAAAAAATGGAAGAGCAAATAGTAGAACTTTAACCTGATTTTTTCATTCAACCTTTAACTTTAAATCCAATATTAAACCATAGTTAACATTGTAGGAATATTACGATTGATTCATGCATCGGCAAGTTTATTGGTCCACTTAAAAATGATAAAAAGGACGAAATTATAAGCAAATTGACAGAACGACGATTAAAGAATAAAACTTATTTTCTATATTAAATTGCTGTTTTTGAAGAAAATCAGCCATTTTTATTTGCAATGAGCATAGTTATTGCTTGCATCATGATTTCCTAATTCGGAAGAAATCTTAAAATCGGCACAAGCACCATCGAAATCTCCAAGCATCGATTTCGACACTCCTCGATTACAATAAGCATTGTGATTTTGGGGATCTAATTGAACGGTTTTCGTATAATTCAAAATCGCATTTTTATAATCTTTTAATTGATAGTAACAGTTCCCTTTACTAAAATAAGCGTCTACCAATTGAGGATTCATCATCAACGCTGAATTTAAGTCTATTAAAGCTCCAGCAGCATCGTTACTCAATAATTTTGCAACGGCTAATTCCACGAAATGATTCGCATTTTTAACAAAATCTTTGTGTTTAAAGGCAATTTCAAAATCTTGAACAGCACTGGAATAATCTTGAAACTCGTTTTTGGCCTTTGCTCTATTGTAATAAACTTGAGCATTATTTGGTTCTCGTTCAAGCACTTTGGTATAATCTAAAATTGCTCCGCTGTAATCTGCAAGATAATATCGAGCTACCGCACGATTTGCATATAAAACAGTAAAACTCGAATCGGCCTTAATTCCTTTATCACAATCGGCTATACATCCAGCATAATCAGTGTCTTGCAGACGATTATAACATCGCAACCAATACGCATAACCTTCGTTTGGATTTTTTTCAATAACATCCGAAAACAAAGCATATTCGCTTACCCAAACTGTGCAACGATTATAAGATTCCAACGATAATACCACAACACACACTGCAAACAAAACCGAAGCAATTGAAAGATTACGCTTTGCATTTTTTCTTAAAGCTAATTCATTGAGAAAAATATTTGCCAACATTATTGACAATCCGATGAAAGGAACGTAACTATATCGTTCCGAAACCAATGATTTACCAAGCGGAATAATCTGAATGACCAGCGAAATGGTAAGTAAATAAAAGCCAAAACCAAAGATGAGTTCTTTCTTATATTTCTTTATAAAAAAGAGTGAAATCAATAATAAAACAACAATTCCCGAAACTACATAATACTGAAATGACAAAGGAATTGCCGACTTCGGATAAAAATGTAAAGCACATAAATTGCTTGGGACAAAAAACGAAACGAAATAATAATATATCGAATATCCCATTAACAGCAAACGATCGAAAAAACCAAAATGAAGTACATCATCATTTATCGCATTTCCAGCTTTTTGAGATACTATTGCAACAACTCCAAATATAATTGAAATGGCCAAAAATGGAATCTTTTGCAAAACTGATTTTATCGATAATGTATCTTTATAGTAATCAAGTAAAATAAGAATAAGCGGAAGGGTTATTGCAGCCGATTTCGACAGACAAGACAAAATAAAAAAAGTGTAAACTGCAATCAAAAATTTCCAATTTCGTTTTTCAAGATATTTCAAATAAAAGAGCAAAGAAACTATATAAAATAAGGTATACAACAAATCCTTTCGTTCAGAAATCCAAGCAACCGACTCAACATGCATAGGGTGAATCGCAAACAAAATGGCAGTAAATATGGCAACTCGACCATCTTTCGTCAATAATCGAACAAAGTAAAAAACAAGAATTATGTTAATGAGATGAATAACAATGCTTGTGTTATGATATCCTATTGGATGAAGCCCGAAGAAATGATATTCTACAGCCCACGAAAATGTTGTAAGCGGATGATAATTACCGTTGTAAAAACTCGTAAAAAAGGCATAAATACTAGATAACGAAAGATTTGAAACCTGCGGATTATTGATGATATAGTCATAATCATCCCAAAAAAAAGCATTTTTCGAAATTGTTCCAAAAACGGCTATTGTCAAAACAAGAATTCCAGTCAAAATAAATAAATCAGCATTTCTAAAAGGGTTTTCCTTATTTAGCTGTGTAATTGTCTTAACCGAAGTATTTTTTGATTGTTTTAACATTTGTTAAAGAGCAATGTAGAATTTCAAATGTGATTACTAAACTATTCGTACTTCTGGTGAAATTTCTACTCCAAATAATTTTAAAACTGAAGTTTGTATTTCATGCGCTAGTGCTAAAATTTCATTTCCTGTTGCGTGACCATAATTTACTAAAACCAATGCCTGTGTAGGATGCACACCAGCATCTCCACGTCGAAATCCTTTCCAGCCGGCCTTATCAATTAACCAACCAGCTGCAAGTTTTTGCGAACCATCATTAACCGGATACATAACAATTGCAGGGAATTCTTGTTTTAAACAATCAGCTTTTAATGCTGAAATAACAGGATTTTTAAAGAAACTACCAGCATTCCCAATAATGGAAGGATCGGGTAATTTGGTTTTACGAATAGAAATAATTACATCACGAACCTTTTGCAAAGTAATTATCGTTTCATCGTTCAAAGATGCTTTAACATCTTTGTATTCAATATTTAAACATGGTTTCGTTGAAAGTTTAAAACGAACTGAGGTTACAATATACTTGCCTTTTAGTTCATTTTTAAAAATGCTTTCACGATACCCAAAACAACATTCTTCATTCGTAAAATAACGAAGATTTCCCGTTTCTATTTCAAAGGCTTCAACTCTTTCTATGGATGATTGAACTTCAACACCATAAGCACCAATATTTTGAACAGGACTTGCGCCAACATTTCCAGGGATAAAAGATAAATTTTCTAATCCATAAAAACCATTATCAACCGTATATGCGACTAAATCGTCCCAAATTTCACCAGCCTGAGCTTCAACAATGACATGTTTTTCTGATTGTTCAACGATAGATATTCCTTTCATAGCAGGACGAATAATGACTCCAGTATGATTTTCACAAAAAAGCAAATTACTACCACCGCCAATTACTAATAAATCTTTGCCATTTAAATAACCGAGTTTTCTACAAACGTGCAAATCTTCGAGAATAAAAACTTCGATAAACGTAGCTATGTTTGCATCAACACCAAATGTCGTGAAAGGCTTTATATTAAAGGAATGTTCGAGTCGCATAGGTATAAAAAAACTGTTCAATTATTTATTCATTGCAATATTACTAACAAAAATTTGTGTATTTGCTGTAAATACAATAATTTAGACAACAATTATCATTAAAATTTTGTCTAAAAAAGTATCCATAACATTAGTTGCAACAAACGATATAGCAACCGACCAACGAGTTCTCAAAATTGCTGAGACTCTTGCTGAGGAAGGTTATAGCGTTACGGTTATCTGCAGAAAACTACCAAACAGGCCATCTTTGCCTATACTTCCATTTGCTACAAAACTGAAAAACATCTGGTTTAAAAAAGGTTTCCCTTTTTACGCTTCGTTTAATGTTGCCTTTTTTTTCGATTTACTCTTTTCCAAAGTTGACATAATTACTGCAAACGATCTTGATACACTTCCAGCTTGTGCTTTGGTTGCAATAATTAGACGGAAATTTCTTGTTTACGATAGTCACGAATTATTTATAGAAGTTCCTGAATTAAATGGTCGTCATTTTACAAAAACAATATGGTTTCTATTTGAAAAACTATTTATTCGTAAAGCTGATGCAGTTTCAACCGTTTGTGATTCAATTGCTAAAGAATTAAAAAACAGATATAAAAAAGAATGTATTGTCATTCGAAATGTGCCTCAATATCATAAAAAGAATTCTTTTGAAAAAAAACCAAATGATGTCGAGACAAAAACATTATTGTATCAAGGCGCCCTTAATACTGGTCGAGGAATCGAGCAAATGATTGGTTCAATGCTCTTTCTCTATGATGTAAAACTCATTATTGCAGGAACGGGATATTTAGAAAAAGCTTTAAAACAGATGGTAACTGACCTTGAATTAAACGATAAAGTTGAATTTACTGGATTGCTTTCGCCATCGGCATTACGAACGTTAACACGAAAAGCTCATCTAGGCTTATCGCTCGAAGAAAACATTTGCAAAAACTACGAATATGCTTTGCCTAATAAACTATTCGACTACATTCAAGCAAGAGTACCTGTTATAACAAGTAATTTACCTGAAATGCGACGAATCATTGACAAATATAAAGTTGGAACGTCAATAGATGTTAAAGAATCGCATGAGCTAGCATTAATTATTAAAAACATTTTGGATCACGAACAACTTCATACAATTTGGAAAAACAATTGCAATGTTGCTGCAAGTGATCTTTGTTGGGAAAAAGAACGATCAAAACTTATTGATATGTACAAAACATTGAAAACACCATGACACAAATTCGATATATCCCTCATAACGAAATAGATAAAATGAAATGGGATGCCTGTATAAAAAGTTCATTCAATGGACTAATATGGGGATTTTCTTGGTATCTTGATATTGTTTGTTTAAATTGGGATGCAATTGTAGAAGACGATTATCAAAAAGTAATGCCACTTCCATTTATCACAAAATATAATCAGTTGCACATTATTGTTCCACCTTTTGTTAAACAATTAGGTGTCTTTTCAATTGACAAAATAAACCATACGATAGTTGATTCTTTTATTCAAGCCATTCCCGAAAAATTTAGACAAATTTCGTTGCCTTTGAATGATATGAATAAGACCAATATTAATTCATATAAAATCACTCACGTTAAAAACTATCAACTCGATTTAATACAACCTTATGTTGCTCTATTAGAAAATATTGAAGTCGAAACACATAAACGAATAGTGTGGGCAAAAGAGAATAAACTTACGATAAAAAGGACCATTACAACAGATGAATTTATAACATTTTACAAAACAGCTCAACATCGTTCAAATGCGAAACTTACTAAAGCCTATGAAGTTGTTTTAACGCCACTCATTTCAACCTTAACACGCTTTAATCTAGCCGAAATTCATGGTGCATTTAATGCGGAAGGTGAACTTTGTGGAATTGCCTTTTTTCTCATTTATTTAAATAGACTTTCACTAATGTCGATTGCAGTAAACGATAAAGGATTAGAAAACTATGCCGAGTATTTACTTATAAATGATTTTATTGAGTCGAATGCAAATAAAAATGTAACACTCGATTTTCCTCAAAATGTAAAAGAACATTGGTTGGAATTAATTCAAGGATTTGGAACAATTCAGACAATAACATCGCTTATGCATAGAAATAACTTACCATTCTTTTATAAATTGATTGAATAGCATTGTATCTTTGGGCAGTAAAAAATTAAAGTAGAGACGAAAGAAATCACGTTTCTAAACAGTAATGATTAAAACCATAAAACTATGTTTTCAGGAATTGTAGAAGGAATAGCAAAAGTAGTAAACCTCGAAAAAGATCAAGATAATTTACACATCACAATGGAGTGTTCATTTGCAAACGAATTAAAAATTGACCAAAGTATTGCACATAATGGCGTTTGCTTAACCGTTGTAAAACTTTCAGGAAACACCTATACCGTTACAGCAATCCAAGAAACCTTAAATAAAACTAATCTTGGATTATTTGAAATTGGCAGTGAAATAAATGTAGAACGAAGCATGATGATGAATGGTCGTTTGGATGGACATATTGTTCAAGGACATGTAGATCAAACAGCAACCTGCACCGAAGTTAAAGAAGCAGAAGGAAGTTGGTATTATACTTTCGAATATGTGCCTACTCAAAACGACTATTTTACCGTTGAAAAAGGTTCTGTTTGTGTTAATGGCGTAAGCCTTACAGTTGTAAATTCGAAAAAGAATTCGTTTCAAGTTGCGATAATTCCTTTTACCTATACTCACACCAATTTTCATACATTTAAAGCTGGTTCGGTTGTGAATCTTGAATTTGATATTCTTGGAAAATATATAGCTCGTTATTTGCAGTTACAGACCAACTAATATAATGGATTCCCTCAAGAAACTGAACATAAAACAATGGGCTGCCGAAGATCGTCCTCGCGAAAAAATGATTTTAAAAGGACCTGCGGCATTAAGTAATGCTGAATTACTTGCCATTTTAATTGGTTCAGGGACAAAAGAAGGAAGTGCATTAGCAGTAGCGCAAAATATTCTGGATAAATCGCAAAACAGCTTAAATGTTTTGGGCAAAAAATCAATCAAAGATTTGCAAAAAGAAAAAGGTATTGGCGAAGCTCGTTCAATTTCCATAATGGCAGCCATGGAATTAGGGAAACGCCGAAAAATGGAAGATGCAAAAGAGATAAAACAAATAACTTCAAGTTTGCATGCATATGATTATTTACAACCATTACTTTGCGATTTACCTCATGAAGAATTTTGGATTCTTTTTCTTAATCGTTCGAATGCAGTTATAGAACATTTCAACATGAGTAAAGGTGGAACGTCGGGCACGGTGATTGATGTTAGAATTATTTTGAAACGAGGAATTGAATTGTTAGCATCATCTATTGTTTTGGGACATAATCACCCTTCGGGAAATGCAAAACCGAGCCAAGCTGATAAGGACATTACTACAAAGATAAAAGAAGCTGGGAAACTAGTTGAAATAACTATTGTTGATCATATTATTGTTTGTGAACACAGCTATTTTAGTTTTGCTGATGACGGTTTATTATAACGTAATACAAAAATAATGAACCAATTTTTCCAAGTTCTTTTTGTTGTTATATTGAGTTCGGTAAAGTTTTTTCTTGTACCACCGATTGCTCTTTTACAATACAAATTCCCCGTGTGGAATGCAATTATATATTCAAGTATCGGTGGAACTTTAGGCGTATTAGTTTTTTATTTTCTCAGTAAAGAATTAATGATAGCGTGGCAATTTATCGTTTTATATATAAAGAGAAAACATAAACCTCACAAGTATCACCACAAACATCATATACAACCAAAATTCACAAATTTTAGTCGCAGAATTGTTCGATTAAAAAACAAATGGGGATTATATGGTTTAGTTGTGCTCACGCCATGTGTACTTTCCATTCCATTTGGAACATTTATAGCAGCAAGGTTTTTCCCAGGAAAAAGAACTATTATTCTACTTTGCTGTTCTGTTCTGATTTGGTCTTTAATTTTAAATCTTGGAATATTTTTCTTTAAATCAAGCGTTTGATCTTAGCGTTTTCGTAACAACGGATAAAAAGCATTTTCCATTATTTCCACCTCTTCTTTTCCATTTTGAATAATTACGGAAACAACATCGAAACGAGATTCTAAATCAATTTGATTGAGAATTAAAAATTGATTTGCAGCATCAATAAGTAATTGTTGCTTTTTTATTGTTACAGCTTCAGAAGGAGCTTCAAAAATTGGATTTGATCGTGTTTTCACCTCAATAAACACAATTTTACCATCTTTTTGAGCAATTATATCTATCTCTTTATGTTTGAAACGCCAATTTTTATGAATAATTTTGTAGCCGTGTTGTTGGAGTCTCATCGCAGCGATTGATTCACCTTGTTCACCTAGGGTATTTTTACTTTTGGTTGTCATTGTTTTTTAGTAAGTAATTCATTTACTGACATATTATTAAGGGGTTCTGCATTTTTTGTAAAAGTAAATAATTTAATACAAAAATGAAGTCATTTTTACTTTCTATTTTTCTATTCTTTTTGGGATTTTCAAGTTTTTGTCAAGATTTTGAAGGTAAGATATTCTTAATTTCGAACTCTATGTACGATACATTATATTATACCTATACAGTAAAAGGAAACTACGTAAAAATAGACGAATTTAACAAACAGAAAAAACTAACGAAAGCTTTAATAATCAACACCGAGAACAAATCAATTATTGCAATTAATCCTGCGAAAAAATTATATACAAAAATTCCAGTACCTGATTCTCAAACCGAATCTGATGAACAAGGTTTTGATATTATAAAAACAACGAATTTTAAAGATATAAATGGCTACAAATGCAATTTATGGAGAGTTAGAAATAGGGAATTAAATACCGATGTATCGTATTGGGTGGCAATAGATAAGTTTAGTTTTTTCGATGAATTAATTAAAACATTACATACAAACGAAAAATATCTTTCATTTTTCCTCAAACTCCCAAGTTTAGACGGAGCAATGCCAATGTTAAGCGTTGAACGAACACTTTTAAGAGATGAAAAAATGTCGATGTCGGTTCTTGAAGTCAGTAAGAAAAGAATAAATGACAGCTTATTTCTCGTACCAAACGATTACAAATATTACGACATCAAATATTAAAAAGTCAACAAACTTCCTGTTTGCATTGACTTAATTGTTACTTCCTGTCCAAACATCAAAGCTACATTTTCATTTATATGACCTGCTTTTAAGTCAAAAATCACCGGGAACGAATATTTCTCAACCACTGATTTTATAATTTCTTCAGCCGTTTTTCCATACGGAATTGAACCATCAGTCATTTCAGAAAAACCTCCGACAATCAATCCTTTTAACTCACTAAAACAACCGCCAAGTTCTAAATTAATTAACATTCTATCAAGATGATAGAGTTTTTCGCCAATATCTTCGATAAACAATATTTTATTTGAAAAGTCCAAATCATAAGGTGTTCCTCGCAACGAATAAAGAATCGACAAGTTTCCTCCAACTAATATTCCGCTCGCCTCACCTTCAGAATTTAATGTATTAAAAGTAACAGAATATTCCACCGATTCACCAAACAACATATTTCTTAGAGATACGAGAGACTGTGAATGTGTTTTAGAAAAGCTATTAGGCATTACCCCATGAATTGAACAAATTTTATAATTCTGTAATGCTGAATGAAGAACCGTAACATCACTAAAACCAATTATCCATTTCGGATAATTTTTAAGATACGGGAAATCAATTTTTGATACAATTCGAGCAGCACCATATCCTCCTCGAGAACAAAATATCGCTTTTACCTCAGTATCATGAATCATACCATTAAGATCTTCTGCACGTTGCGAATCAGTTCCGGCAAAAATACCATGACGATTGAAACAATGCTTCCCAACTTTAACATTCAATCCCCATGTTTTAAGCATTGCAATTGCTTTTTCAATAGGTTCTGATTCTACAATTCCTGATGGAGAAACTATTCCAACAACATCGCCGTGATGTAAATATTTAGGTAAAACAGCATTCATATTATCTTAGTCTTACATTCTTTTTTATCTTTGTGAGCTCAATGCAAAGTTTGCTTAAATTTCTATAAAAATAGAACTATTTCGATGAAAGATTATAAAAGATATTTGATTACGGCTGCTCTTCCTTATGCTAATGGCCCTGTCCATATTGGTCACCTTGCTGGTGTATATATCCCTGCCGACATTTATGTTCGCTACTTGAGAATGAACAATCGCGACGTTGTTTTTGTTTGCGGCTCTGATGAACATGGAGTGCCAATAACGATTAAAGCAAAGAAAGAAGGAATTAGCCCTCAGGATGTTGTAAATCGTTATCATACAATCATCAAACAATCTTTTTCCGATTTTGGAATCACTTTCGACAATTATTCGCGAACATCATCGGCACTTCATCATCAAGTTTCAAGCGATTTTTTTAAAACATTAAATGACAAAGGAGAATTTATTGAAAAAACAACGGAACAATATTTCGACATCACAACACAACAATTTCTTGCCGATCGATACATTATGGGAACTTGCCCAAAATGTGGCAACGAAGATGCTTATGGCGATCAATGCGAAAAATGTGGTTCGACCTTAAGTCCAACAGAATTAATAAATCCTCGCTCAACTATTTCGGGCGAAAAACCAGTTTTAAAAGAAACGTCACATTGGTTTTTACCTCTCGATAAACATGAACCATTTTTAAAAGAATGGATTTTAGAGCAAAATAAACACTGGAAACCAAATGTTTACGGACAATGCAAATCGTGGATTGACCAAGGACTGCAACCTCGTGCCGTAAGTCGCGACCTCAATTGGGGAGTTCCTGTTCCTGTAAAAGGAGCCGAAGGTAAAGTTCTTTATGTTTGGTTTGATGCACCAATTGGTTATATTTCAGCAACAAAAGAAATTCGTCCCGATTGGGAATTATATTGGAAAAATGAAGATACTCGTTTACTCCACTTTATTGGCAAAGACAATATTGTTTTCCATTGTATTGTTTTTCCATCAATGCTAAAAGCTCATGGTGATTATATTTTACCAGAAAATGTTCCCGCAAACGAATTCCTAAATCTCGAAGGCGACAAAATCTCTACGTCACGCAATTGGGCTGTTTGGTTACATGAATACTTAGTTGATTTTAAAGATCAGCAAGATGTTTTAAGATATTGCCTAACGGCTAATGCACCGGAAACAAAGGACAATGATTTTTCGTGGAAAGATTTCCAAGCTCGCAATAATAATGAGTTACTAGCAATTTACGGTAATTTTATAAATCGTGTTTTAGTTTTAACCACGAAATATTATGGTGGAATAATTCCGCAACCAAATGAGTTTTTAGACATTGACAATGCATTACTTAATGAGATTGGAAATGCGAAAAAATTAGTAGAAGAAAATATTGAAACCTTCCGATTTAGAGATGCATTAAAAGAAGCCATGAATTTGGCCCGTGCTGGAAATAAATATCTTACGGAAACAGAACCGTGGAAAACGGTAAAAGAAAATCCTGAACGAGTTAAAACAATATTATACTGTTGTTTACAAATAACTGCAAATCTTTCAATTATATGCGAACCATTCCTTCCATTTTCAAGTCAAAAAATTAAGAATTTTTTAAATCTTGACGCAAGCAAATGGGAAGAAGCTGGCAATATATCTATCTTAAAACCAGGACATACTATCAATGAACCGGAATTATTGTTCCGTAGAATTGAGGATTCTGAAATGCAAGCACAAATTGAAAAACTTCATAGTACAAAACAAGTAATCGTCGCTGAAACAAAAATTTCGGAACAAAAAACTGAAATTGAATTCGACGACTTTGGTAAAATGGATATTCGAACTGGCACTATTTTAGAAGCCGAAAAAGTAAAGAATACCACCAAATTGATGAAACTAAAAATAGATACGGGAATTGATCAACGTACTGTAGTTTCTGGAATAGCTGAATACTATACAGTTGAAGAAGTTATCGGCAAACAAGTTTGTTTATTAGCAAACTTAAAACCGCGGATGCTAAAAGGAATAGAATCAAAAGGAATGATACTGATGGCACAAGACGAAAATGGTCGATTACAATTCGTATCACCAGTGGCTAAAACAATGAATGGTGCTGAAATACGATAAAATAAATGCACATTGTTTTAACTATCTAAAATTTTATTATATTGAACAACTTTTAAAAGGTCAATAAAAAAAAGGGTTTTTACTCCAAATACTTGAAACATGAAATTGATTATCAGAGCGTTAGTCATCGTTTTTATTTCAACGGGAATAGCCGTGAAATCGTATACACAAGACTTACACTTGTCGCAATTCGACGCTGCTCCACTCTTTTATAACCCGGCTCTTTCAGGAAACTTTGATGGAATTCATCGTTTTATTGGAAATTGGAAATCTCAATGGAGTACCTACAACTCTGTTTTAGCATCATATGATGCAATGCTTCCCGATAAATTTTCATTAGCTGGTGGTAAATTTGGTGCTGGTGGGATTATAACAAAAGATCAAGCAGGAGAGAACTCATATGGTTATACTCAAATTAAATTCTTACCATCTTATCATATTCCAATTATTCCAAACGATATCTTATATCTATCTGCAGGTTTAGAATTTACAATGACTCAAAATGGAATTAATAAAAACACAGTAACTACTGGTTCAATGTTTGATGCCAATGGAAATGTAATTCCTGGTTATAATGGGCTCAATACAAGTCTATGGTATTTTGATATGGCAGCTGGGGTTAATGCTTATACTATGGTTAAAGGGAAATATCCCATAAACCTAGGAATAACCTTAAGCCACTTACTAAAGCCAGGAAAATCTTTGATCGGGGGTAGTTCAATAAATAATCCACGCCGTTTTTCAATTAATTCAAATACCGTTATCAGAGTCGACTCAAACATATCGTTACTTCCAAGCTTAATTTGGATACATCAAAATCCAAGTAATGAAGTAAATGTTGGAACATTTGCGAAATATGCATTTAAGAAAATACCTTATGCATGTTATTTAGGTAGTTGGTGGAGAGTTAAAGATGCTATAATATTTGGAGCTGCTATAGATTTCCCTGGATTCCAACCTAATCATGTTGTGAATTTTGGCATTAGCTATGATGTTACCCTTTCATCGTATAGAAAATCGGTAACATGGGATACAAAAAAGGTGAGCGCCAATAGTATTGAAATTTCGTTAAAATACATAATCAAAAAAGGTTTGTTCAAGTACATTCCTCCTGTTAAATTGAACCCTGTTATTTTCTAATTTTGGAATATATGAAATTTATATCTATTCTTTTTCGTTCATTTTTTTTATTACTAGTTTTTGAAAGTGTTTCCTTTGCACAGGATCCTTTTAAAGTATATGAAGCAGCTGGTGATACAGCCGCTAATCACGGAAATTTCTATGGTGCACATGTAAGTTACAAACTGGCACTTGAAGTACGAGAAGATGTCGACGTAGCATGGAAAGCAGCTGAAGTTTGCAGAAAATATCAAAATTACCCAAAAGCTGAAAATTTTTATAGAATTGTCATCGCAAAAGACAGTGTAAAATATCCTCAAGCATATTATTGGTATGCCGAAATGTTAAAATATCAAGGTAAATACAAAATTGCTGCTGCTGCATTTAAAGAGTATTATCGAATTCATAAAAACGACAGAGATTATCTTAGCAAAAAAGCTAAAGCTGAACAAAAAGTATGTGCTACAGATGTATTAGGCGTTGATAGTCTCAGAGATGTAAAGATCATGCGATTAAATGACAATATTAACACTGATAATGCAGAATTAAGTTCCTACGTATTTAAAGACTCATCAATGTTCTTTAGTTCTGTTCGACCAACTCCTGGAGATTCAAATGCTTATTTTTCTAAAATATATCAATCAAATAAAGTTGATAAAGAATGGGGAACAGCAGTTGCTTTACCAAGTTTGATAAATGAACCATTGGCTCACGTAAACAACTTAAATTTCTCTAAAGATGGTACAACAGCATATTTTTGTAAATGTCGTTTAGCAGATAATTTTATCTGCAATATCTATCAAGCCGATTATAATAAAGGTGTGTTTTCAAATGTTAAAAAATTACCTGATAATATTAACATGCCTGGGTTTACATCAACAACACCTCATCTTGCAGTATTACCTAAAGGTGAAGTTTTGTTTTTTGCTTCTGATAGAATGCCTGGTGGCAAAGGCGGTACAGATATTTGGTATTCAAAAAAGAATAAAGATGGTTCCTTTGCAAAACCAGTTAATTGTGGTATCGGTGTGAATACTCCTGGAAGTGAATATTGTCCGTTTTATGACGCTCGCGATTCTGCTCTCTTTTTTAGTTCAGAATGGCATACAAGTCTTGGAGGATATGATATTTTCAAATCTAAAGGGAATATTGATGGAATGAAATGGAACAAAGCAACAAACGTTGGTAAACCAATAAATTCGAGCTATAATGACATGTATTTTTCATACGGAAAAGATAGTGTAACAGCATATTTTACATCAAATCGTCCAGAGTCTCACCGATTTGTTGATCAAGCATTTGGAAATGACATTTATACCTATGAAATGGTTCAAAAAGCAATTGATAAAATCAAAGAATTAGTTCCACTTACTTTGTATTTTGAAAACGACATTCCTGACCCTAAATCAAAAGATACTGTAACGGTAGCTATCTATGAAAAAATAGTAAAAGATTATCTTGCTAGTAAAGCTGATTATTTAAAACAAAACAGTAAACATGTTAATGATGATGTAGAAAAATATAACAGAAGAGTTATTGAAACATTATTTAACGAAAACATTCAAAAAGGTTGGGTAGACTTATTCCTGTTTGCATCCCTATTAGAAGTAATCTTACGAGATGGACAAGATATCGTAATTACGTTTAAAGGATACACAAGTCCACTGGGAAATACAGATTACAATTTCAACTTAGCAAAAAGAAGAATATCGTGTGTACAAAATTTCTTTGATCAATTTGATGATCAGATTTTCGCACCCTATTTAAAAAATCAACCCAAAACTAAAAAAGGAAGTTTAAAATACAATCAAGTTCCAATTGGTGAAACTGTAGCTGAAAATACATTAAAAATTAATGGTCAAACGTCTAATCAAGATGATCTAGAAAGCAGAAGTAATCTTGCAAAATCAGTATATAGTCCTGCAGCGGCTTTACAACGTAAAATTGAAATATTAGCAATTGAAATTGACAAAGAAAAAGAACAAGAAGAAGAAATCAAACGTGAAATAGAAACCACGAAAAAAACATCGGATGAACCAGCAGAAGAGAAAGACGATTCTGATGATTCAACAGATTCATTTAAAAAATAGAAAACTTAGAACATTCTGAAAAGAGGCTCCAAAAGAGCCTCTTTTTTTTACAGTGAATAGTAACAATTTCATACATTTGTATTAGAATTTTAGAAGATGATACAATTAAATTCAATCAAAAAAACATACGGAACGGTAGAGGTTCTTAAAAACATTTCATTAGAAATTAAAAAAGGCGAAATTGTTTCGATTGTAGGTCGAAGTGGTGCGGGGAAAACAACATTATTGCAGATAATGGGAAGTCTCTTAAATCCAGACTTTGGAACTGTTGAGATAAATAATACTAATATTTTTAATTTAAAACAAAAACAACTTGCAAAATTTCGAAATGAGCATATTGGATTTGTATTTCAATTTCATCAACTGTTGCCCGAATTTACTGCACTCGAGAATGTATGCATTCCCGCATATATAAATAATCAACCAAGAAAACAAACAGAACAAAAAGCGAAGGATCTTTTAGCCTTTTTAAATGTAAGCCATAGAACAACCCATAAACCGGGTGAATTATCGGGAGGTGAACAACAAAGAGTTGCCGTAGCACGAGCTCTAATAAATAATCCAAGTGTCATATTTGCAGATGAACCATCAGGCAATTTGGACTCAAAAAACAAAACAGAACTTCATGAATTGTTTTTCAAACTACGAGATACTTATAATCAGACATTTGTAATTGTTACACACGATCAAAGCCTTGCCGACATGTCAGATAGAATCATCAAAATGGATGACGGACATATTGTTTTGTAGTTGATTTTCGACAATTCTTTAATAGCAACAATTCTACACCCAAAACGCAACAATTTTACCCTTTTTTTGAATATTATTTTCATATAGGTTCCAAACTGAATTATGTACCTTTACAACACTCAAAAAAGTGAATAATTTCTAGTAACAGTAACGATATGAAAACATTCAAAAAGCTTGGATTAATTATTCCATTTCTATTTTTTATAACAAACGGCTATTCACAATTTATATCTATTGTAAACAAAAAGTTTGTTGTAAATGGGAACACAAGTTGTCCAATTTACATGAATGGAGCAAATACTCCTTGGGAAGCATGGAACGACTTTGGTGGAAGTTACAATGTTACGAAATGGGATCAAGATATGATTGATCTTAAAAGTAAAGGAATAAATGCGGCTAGAATTTGGTTTAGTTGTAATGGATCGGGGCAACCTAGCGTAGCAAGTGATGGAACCACAAGTGCTCCGACAGCAGCATTTTGGAAAAATTGTGATAGTTTATTTGCCAGTGCAAAAAGAAATGGTGTATATATCATGGCAACAATGATGTCGTTCGACCATACTAAAACGGCAAACGCCTATTCTACGAATTGGCAACAGATGATGAATACACAAGCCAAAACACAAACATACATCGACAATTATCTTGTTCCCTTTGTTAATCGCTATAAAACCAATCCAGCTTTATGGAGTATTGATTTATGTAATGAAATTGAATGGATTGCTGAAGATGCTACCAATTGGAAATGTTCTTATGCTATTTTACAACGTTTTGTTGGACAATGTGCTGCTTCATTACACGGAACAACTGTTGCACGCACCGACGGATCAAAAGTATTAGTAACCTTGGGATCGGCTGGAACAAAATGGAATGCCACAAAAATGAGAAATGGTTCTTTTGGTACTGGTTGGCAAAATAATTCTGATGGCAATAAATGGAGTGATGCAGCAATTCAGGCTCAATTTTCCAATACAGCAGCAACTTTAGATTTTTATTCACCACACTTTTATGGTTGGTTAAATGAATATTACTCTAATATGTTTGAAAAATCACCAACAGATTTCGGTATGGATGAAAAACTCTGTATGGTCGGTGAAATGCCAGCCCGCGATCCATTTCCTATTCCATCAACCTCGAGTACAAATACGAGCTGGACAATGACCAATGCAATGAATGCATTAAAAACATTAGGCTGGCAAGGACATCAACCTTGGACTGCAAATATTACAACAAATCTAACAACAGAAGTAGGTGATTTAGCCGATTTTGGTGCAGCTGCGTTAGCATTTAAAAATACGAATCAAGCTCTTATTGTTCCAACTTGTGCAGTTGTTCCAAAATGTCAGACACCAAATTTAGGTGCAGACTTATCATTATGCGGAGTAACTGGTGGTATTACATTAAATTCAAACATCACAACTTCAACAAATAAAACATTTACCTGGTATAAAGGAACAACAAAATTAACAGGTACTACAAGAACAATATCTGGAATAACAACTGCTGGAACCTATGTCGTAATAGTTGATTCAGCTTCTGCAACATGCATAGCAATAGATACCGTAATTATTAGTTCAACAATTCCTACACCAGCATTTGCAGGAGTTAACTTATGCACTCCTGCTGTAACAACTCTTAATTCAGGCGTTAACGGAACTGGTTTTACCTATCAATGGTCATTTAATGGAACAGCTATCAGTGGAGAAACAGCTTCAACATTAACAAATATTAGAACTGTAGGAACGTATAAAGTAGATATTTCAGCTAGCGGATGTACAACGCAATCGGGTTCAGCAACGGTTACTTCGAATCTTCCAACTCCTGGAGATAATTGTAAAGCAACTGCTGGAATAGTAGCATTATCTATTTCAAATTCTACAGGAACTAATTATGCTTGGTATAACTCAGCAACTGCAGGAACATCACTTGGAACGGGATTAACATTTAATACACCTTCGATCAATTCAACAACTACCTTTTATGTACAAAACAATAGTTCGGTAAATACAACTGTTGGTCCAACAGCAAAACTTGCGGGAACAAGTACAGATTGGGGCGTAAGTGCAGGACTACATATGCAGTTCACGGTTAGTGCCGATTTTCAACTTTTATCATTTAAAGCTCCAATGAACATTTATAATGCAGGAACAATAACAATGACTGTCGAAATTTTGGATGGTACAGGAACAGCTTTCTCACCAGCAAAAACTTTTACCTCAACGGCAACTACCGTGACTGCAGGTAATGACCAACTGGTTCCATTCATCTTTACAAATTTCAACATTTTAAAATCATGGGGAACAAACTTACGAATGAGAGTTTCTGCCGTTTCTGCCGGAAGTCCGTTATACACAAGTGCAACCACTTCTGTTTCCTATCCATATACGGTTGCAAATGTTGTTAGTATTACTGGATCTACAGGAGCTTCGGGAAATCAATATATGTACTTTTACAATTGGTCGATTTCTACAGGAAGTGCATGCGATCGATTACCTGTAATTGCTAAAATTGACCCAACATGCACAACGGTAAATAAAGCTCCAACAGTTAGTATAACAGCACCATTAACGGGTTCTTCATTTTCATCTCCAGCTTCAATAGCATTAACAGCAACTGCAAATGATGCTGATGGAACTATAACAAATGTTAAATTCTATAATGGAACAACTTTATTAACAACTGTACCCACAGCTCCATATACCTATACTTGGACAAGTGTAACAGCTGGAACATATAGTATTACAGCTGTAGCAACCGATAATGCTGGAGCGACCACAACATCAACAGCAGTTTCGATTACCGTTAGTACAGTTGTTGCAAACCATACGCCTCCAACTTGTGTTATTACAGCACCTCACAATAATGCATATTTCCAAGCTCAAACCGATGTTACGATAAATGTTTATTCGTCAGATTTAGGTGGCTCATATTCGGCTGGAACCATTTCGAAAGTTGAATTCTTTAGTGGGAATACAAAAATTGGGGAAGACTTAACTGCAACTTCAAATACTTTTTCCCTCGTTTGGTCGAGTGTACCTGCTGGAACATATACAATAACTGCTAAAGCTACCGATAATTCTGGCGTTGTAACATCATCTGCTGGATTAATTATTACCGTTGGAACAACTGCGGTAACGAAAAAAGGATTAAGCCCTTGCAAAGGTAAATATCTTGCAAATGTTACACCTGCTAGTAGTTTAGCTTCTGTTAGAAGTGATTACATGACCTATTGGAATGGAGTAACCGCCGAAAATGGATGCAAATGGGGTTCTATCGAAGCAACCAAAGGAACATGGACATGGGCATCTGCCGACGCTGCATATAATTATGCAAAAACGAATAATCTGATGTTCCGTTATCATGTATTTGCTTGGGGTTCGCAATATCCAACATGGTTAGAAACTTTAGCCAATAATGGAGATGTTACCGGTTTTAAAAATGCGGTAATGGAATACATGGATTCAGTGAAAAATCGATATCCAAATAGTATAGATCAAATTGATGTGCTCAATGAGCAAATTGGAACTCATGCAACAGGAACACCTTTCTTTGTTACAGGTTTAGGTGGAACAGGCACAACTGGTTACGATTGGCAAATATGGCTTTTTACCGAAGCCCGCAAACGTTTCCCAAACACCAAACTTATTTTAAATGATTACGGTTTAGAAAATGACCAAAATGCAATAAATACACAACTTGGTTTAATAAAAGTATTACGCGACAGAGGCTTAGTCGACGGTTTTGGAACACAAGCACATTGTTTTAATATAGATGGACTTACTGCAACTGCATTAAAATCAAGCTTAGATTTAATGGCTACCAGCGGCTTACCAATATATGTGACTGAACTCGACTTAAATGGAGGTAGCACCGTTTCTGAAGCAACACAATTAACTAGTTTTCAAACACATTTCCCTGTATTTTGGGAACATACTGCTGTAGCTGGTGTTTCAATTTGGGGCTACGTGGAAGGTTCTACGTGGAAAACAGGCACAGGATTATTGAATGCTAATGGAACGGAACGCTCATGTATGACATGGTTAAAAACATATTTAACAGGAAAAGCAGACGTAGGTTTTCCATTTTGTCCTGCAACTCCTTGCACAACAGTAGCTCCAACCGTTACAGCAACCGTTTCTGTTTGTCAAGGCACTACTGCAACAGCACTAACGGCAACAGGAACAAGTTTATTATGGTACACTACTGGTTCGGGTGGAACTGGTTCTTCAACATCTCCTACTCCATCAACAATATCGGCAGGTTCAACATCTTATTATGTTTCTCAAACAGTTAGCAGCTGCGAAGGTCCTCGTGCAACAATTACTGTTACCGTAAATGCATTACCAACAGCAAATGCTGGAGCTGATGTGGCAATTTGTGTGGGTAAATCAACAACGTTAACAGCTTCGGGAGGAATAAGTTATGTTTGGAATAATGCAATTTCAACTTCTACAAATACTGTTTCTCCAACAGCAACAACAACATTTACCGTTACTACAACAAATGGTGCAAACTGTACAGCAACAGATGCCGTGATTGTTATAGTAAATCCTATACCTTCAGCTCCAATAGTAACAACTCCCGTTAATTATAATCAAAACGATGTCGCAAGCCAATTATCAGCAACGGGAAATAATTTATTATGGTACAGCATTTCGACTGGAGGAACTAGTTCTTCATCTGCACCAACGCCATCCACAGTTACAATTGGAACAGCAAGCTACTATGTATCCCAAACGACAACAAGTTGCGAAAGTTCACGAGCTACAATCAACGTTATTGTGGGTCTTGGAACGTATACACAAACCATTTCATTACAGCAAGGTTGGAACTTAATTTCATTTAGTGTTTCTCCAACAAATAAAACAATTGAATCGATTTTTACATCTGTACTAACGCAAGTTGATGAAGTTAAAAATGCAGATGCCTTCTGGAAATATGGTCAAGCAACAATCTTTAATAGTTTGACAGAAATTATTGATGGTGGAGCATATTTAGTCTATATGAACTCTGCAGCAATACTTTCGGTTACAGGTTTTGCAATTGCAACACCAATAAATATCCCATTAAAAACAGGTTGGAATCTTGTGGGTGTACCATCTCAATCGTCGGCAGATATAGCAACAAAAGTTTCGACGAATCCAATAACAGCAGTAAAAAATTTCGATGGATTTTGGAATACAACAGCAATTCCTTCTATCAGCAAATTTGAACCGGGCAAGGGCTATTTCATTAAGGCAACTGTTCCAACAACATTTTCTTATTAAGCAACAAAAGGTTCATTCCTAAAAGGAGATTTCATTAAAAAAGAATCTCCTTTTTTAATTTATTTCAGAATTTTCTGACTAAAATTTCCCAATTTAGAAGTTATTCTAATAAAATATATTCCTTTAACTAACTCATCGGTAGACAGAGTTGTTTCGTTTACGATTGCTCCCATTAAAATAGTTAAACCATCGATGGTATAGATTGTATAGCTAACAACTGTATTTTGTGTAGGAATGATTGTAATAGCATTTTGCGATTGTTTTATTATAGCAATTTGTTCACTTGCAACTAGTGGACTTACAACCGTAGGAGTATCAACTTTTTCGTAGATTGGATAATCAGCCAACTCCCAAGAATCGAATCCCGATTTCAGGAAATTTACTGAACGATATTTAGCCAAATATATCAAATACAATTTTGATGAATCTACTGAATTTGTGTTATTTCCATAGATAAAATATGATTTTACCGTATCAATCATCAAACTAGACAATTGTGTTTTTGTGGTATCAATATTTTGAGCATCAAGTAAATGTTTCTTTTCGAACAATGAATCTGCACGTAAATCGATTATAACAGGTTTTGAACATTCTGCCAGTTTTGTTTTAAATTCAATTTCAGTATAAAACCGTATTGAGCTATGAATTGTATCCGTTTGATATGAAAATCCAGAAGCTTTCCAATTTGAAAATCCGCCACTAATATCATACACACGAGTAAATCCCTTAGCTTTCATTGTATTCATTGCCGAAGCACTTCTGACTCCACTTATACAAACTAATACATAAAGTTTTGATTTATCCATTGTATCCAGATCAGCGGTTAATGACGATAAATACAAATCGCGATGAATGGCATTTTGAAGATGACCAGCATTATAAATTGCATCTGTACAAACATCAATAATTACTAAATTCGAATCGGCAAAATGATGGTGTAATAAGGTATCCATCTGAGAAGGGGACAACGATTGAGCTTTCGAAGCGAAGCTAAACAACAAGCAAAGGGCTAAAATTGGAATGTATAAACGTTTCATTTAAGTATAAATTTATGGGCAAAGATACGTTTCTAAATGATTCAAATAAGATCAGACCTTTAAACGTTTTTCGTTTTTTAATTCTTAGTTTATTTGTACTTTTGTGAGATTTTAAACGAAAAACTAAAAGACGTAAAAAAAGATGAAGGTTTTTAAATTTGGAGGTACATCTGTAGGTAATCCTGAGAGAATTAAAAGTGTTTCGAAATTAGTATCGAACGATGAGCCAAAAATTGTTGTTTTATCAGCAATGTCGGGCACAACAAATAATCTGGTTGAAATTGCAGATTATTACTCTAAAAAGAATAGTGCAGCAGCTTACGATCGAATTACGGAGTTGGAAAACAAATACAAAAAAGTAATTGACGAACTTTACACTACCAAAGAATATAAAGACAAAGCATTAGAATACACCAAGAAACAATTTTCACATTTACGTACCTTTGGTGGCAAAGAATTTACAACCGTTCAAGAAAAAGATATTTTAGCTCAAGGTGAGTTACTTTCAACACATTTATTTACCTATTTAAATCATGAGTTAGGAATCGACACCGTTCTTCTTCCTGCACTTGATTATATGAAAGTTGACGATTTAGGTGAACCAATTCTTGCATTAATCGAAAAAGATTTAGCTAAGATGCTGGCTGTATATCCAGGTAAAAAACTTTTTGTTACCCAAGGTTTTATCTGTCGCAATCCAAAAGGACAAATCGACAACCTAAAACGAGGTGGTAGCGATTATTCTGCAACGCTTATTGGAGCAGCAATAGAATCAGAAGAAGTTCAAATTTGGACTGACATTGATGGTGTTCATAATAACGATCCTCGCATTGTAAACAATACATTTCCTATTGCTCAAATGTCGTTCGACGAAGCTGCTGAGTTAGCTTATTTTGGTGCAAAAATTCTACATCCGGCAACAGTACTTCCAGCAAAATTGAAAAACATTCCAGTATTGTTGAAAAATACTATGGATCCATCAGCTCATGGAACAACCATTTCGAACGAAGTAATTGGTACTGGCATAAAAGCTATTGCAGCAAAAGACAACATCACTGTTGTAAATATTAAATCGAGCCGAATGTTAATGGCTTATGGTTTCCTTCGCAAGGTGTTCGAAATTTTCGAAAACTATCGCACTCCTATCGACATGATTACCACATCAGAAGTTGCACTTTCAATTTCTGTTGACAATAATAAATACCTAAGCGAAATTCTTGGCGAACTTCGTGAATTGGGAACGGTAACGGTTACTGAAGATCAAACAATTGTTTGTATCGTTGGTAATATGTGTGTTGAAAATCAAGGTTATGCCGCTGATATTTTAAATGCACTTCACGAAATTCCTGTTAGTATGATTTCATTTGGCGGAAGCCCTTATAATATCTCTCTTTTGATTGAATCGAAAAACAAAAACAAAGCACTCAATTTATTAAACGACAATTTATTCACATCTAAAAAATAAGCAATGATTGATTTTAAAGTGGCTGACCTTTCGCTTGCCGACTGGGGACGCAAAGAATTAGATTTAGCAGAAATCGAAATGCCAGGATTAATGGCACTTCGTTCAGAATATAAAGGACAAAAACCTCTTGCAGGTGCAAAAATCATGGGTTCATTACACATGACTGTGCAAACTGCAATCTTAATTGAAACATTAGTTGAACTTGGTGCTGACGTACGTTGGGTATCATGCAACATTTTCTCAACACAAGATCATGCTGCTTCTGCAGTTGTCGTTGGTAAAAAAGGCAAAATCGAAAATCCACAAGGAACTCCAGTTTATGCTTGGAAAGGCGAAAGTTTGGAAGAATATTGGTGGTGTACCGAAAAAGCTTTAACATGGCCTGACGGAACTGGTCCAAACTTAATACTTGACGACGGTGGTGATGCTACAATGTTAATTATTAAAGGAGCTCAATTCGAAGCAGCAGGAAAAGTTCCAGATTTTAATCCAGCAAAAGATTCAGAAGAATGGGGTATTTTCCTTGCTCTTTGCAAAAAAATAATGGCTCAAGATCCTCAATGCTGGACAAAAAAACGTGCAGTTATTAAAGGAGTTTCTGAAGAAACAACAACTGGTGTTCACCGTTTATATCAAATGGCAGAACAAGGTTTATTGCCTTTCCCTGCTATCAATGTTAACGACTCGGTTACAAAATCGAAATTCGATAATTTATATGGTTGCCGTCACTCATTAACCGATGGTATAATGCGTGCTTCGGACGTAATGCTTGCCGGTAAAGTTGCCGTTATTTGTGGTTATGGTGATGTTGGTAAAGGTTGTGCTCAGTCATTAAAAGGTCAAGGTGCTCGTGTTATCATTACTGAAATTGATCCAATTTGTGCTCTTCAAGCTGCTATGGAAGGTTACCAAGTATTGACCGTTGAAGATACATTAGCGTATGCTGATATTTTTGTAACTACAACCGGAAACAAAGACATCATTACTGCTGCTCACATGGGCAAAATGAAAGATATGGCTATCGTTGGAAATATTGGTCACTTCGACAATGAAATTCAAATGGCTGAACTTGCAAAACTTCCAGGAATTAAAAGAACAAACATCAAACCACAATACGATAAATGGACATTTGCTGATGGACACTCTGTGTTGATTCTTGCAGAAGGACGTTTATTAAACTTAGGATGTGCTACAGGTCACCCAAGTTTTGTGATGTCGGCATCGTTTACAAATCAAGTTTTAGCTCAAATTGAATTACATTTACGCAATACCCAATACGAAAATAAAGTGTACACTTTACCTAAATTCCTTGATGAAAAAGTTGCTCGTCTTCATTTAGATAAATTAGGAGTAAAGCTTACTAAATTATCGCAAACCCAAGCTGATTATTTAGGTGTTTCGGTTGATGGTCCATATAAGGCAAATCATTATAGATACTAGAAAATAGAATCCTGAGCGAATGCAAAGGATAAACATTCCAACAAAAAAGAGGCTGTCTCGTTTTAATTTTGAGACAGCCTCTTTTTTATTTTCCAATTATCGGTCGATGTTTTGTAAAAACCTGTCAACGTTTTTTAAATTCGTCTCGATGCTTTTTTATTTTGTGTCATTGTCTTTTTAATTCATTGTGACATTTGTGTCAATCGTCCCCTTGTTTTAGCAATTCGTACCGACGTTTTATCAGATCGTCGGGTTGATTACCTCAATCGTTGCCATGATTACCTTAATCGTTGCCATGATTGTTGGAATCGTTGCCATGATTGCTGGAATCGTCGAGACGATCTGAAATGTCATGCCGATGTTTCATTCCATTGTCGGGATGTTTGCGTCTGTCGTGCCGAAATCTTTTTTAATCGTCCCGATAGTTTTGCTATAGGTCGATTTCTTCCAAAAATGTCCTGCTATTTTTCAAGTTCTGTCAATGAATTTTTCTGTTGTCCCGATGTTTTCGCCTGTCGTGTCAACGTTTGTGTTCATCATCCCAACGATTCCGATAATAGTGTCAATGTTTCCGTTGATCGTGCCGACGTTTCTGGCAATCGACCTAGTGATGTAAAAATACAGGTCGATGATCCGGCTATTCGTGTCAACGGTTATATATGATGTAGGGTTGTTTCTTTTGTTGATGCAGGTTTTGTTTATGAGGAAAGCAAATGAATATTTTGAAGGAAACACAATGACAAAATCCATTAAACAACACACTATGAATACGAAAACGAAGGAACTTTAAAAACATAAAACAAATAGAATTTTGCATTTAGTATTAATTTGTGAGCTATATTTATGGCAGAAAAATACATATATAGGAATCTTCAATTACCTTATTACAAGCAACGAGAGTACTGAAATAAGAATTGCTGATATAAATAAAGGATAACACAAACAAGTAACAATTCGTGTATATAATAATATAACGATTACATTATTAACCCACATGTAACCAACAGCAACAATGAAAAAAACATTTAAACTCAAAAAAGCATTAAGCATCTTTTTTATGTACCTCTGTGCATCTTTTTTAGCTACATCAGTTGTAGCACAAACAAATAGTAGACATCCACGACCTGGCGTTGTGCTTTCCGATGCACAAAAACAAGAAAAACGTGATAGCATTATTAATAATGCCGATTATATTTTTAGGGTAAGTAATGTAAAAGGACTTCGCATTTTTTCTGACGAAAAAAGCCAAGTGTATCAGGTTTGTAAGGAACAAATAACAGAAGTGTATAGAGGCGAACAATCTCTTGTAGGTCAGTATATATATATATTAAGACGTGTCTATGCTATGTCTGGTTCCGCAGATGCAAATGGAAACGTTTATTTTGAACGTGGCTATAGTACTGATTTTCCATACTATTATAACGATGCAGGCAATGGTGTCTTTTTTTGTAAAAAGAGTTCTTTTAACCTATCTCTGATAAATGATAAAAAGTTTGATTATTACAATAAGGGAGAAAAACTAACCATTGATAACAATCTAACTTTTGCACCTATTTCTCCAGTTGTTGAGGGACTTAGCAACAATGTAAATGATAAAAATAATTATAATGGACTCTACGATTTGGAATTGGAATTGGAGGATTTTCACGCGATAAGAAAATTTTTAAAAAAGTATGATAACATAGTAGTTCCCGAATAAGAAAAAAAGTCGGGGAACGAAAACGAGATAACCGAAGCACAAAAAGATGCTTTCAAACTATGAACGCAAGGAGAACGTGACTTTTCAAAAAAATCGAAATTAAAATCGATATCTCCTGTTGTTGATTGTGAGTTTTGGGGACGACAATCAACATATTGTTTATGAAGAAAGCAAATGAATATTTTGAAGGAAACATAATGACAAAATACATTAAACAACACACTATGAATACAAAAACGAAGGAATTTTAAAAACATAAAACAAATTAAATTTTGCATTTCGTATTGATTTGTGAACTATATTTACAGCGAAAAAATACATAGTAATCTTTAATTACCTTATTATAGGCAACGAGAGTACTGAAATAAATATTGCAATATAAAATAAAGGATAACACAAACAAGTAACAATTCGTGTATATAATAAATATACCGATTACATTATTAACCCACATTTAACCAACAGCAACAATGAAAAAAACATTTAAACTCAAAAAAGCACTAAGCATCGTTTTTATGTACCTCTGTGCATCTTTTTTAGCTACATCAGTTGTAGCACAAACAAATAGTAGACATCCACGACCTGGCATTGTGCTTTCCGATGCACAAAAACAAGAAAAACGTGATAGCATTATTAATAATGCAGACTATATTTTTAGGGTCGGTGACGATCAAACCCTTCGAGTATTTTCTGACGAAAAAGGTCAAGTGTATCAGGTTTGTAAGGTACAAATAACAGAAATATATAGAGGAGAACAGTCTCTTGTAAATCAGTATATATATATATTAAGACGTGTCTATGCTATGTCTGGTTCCGCAGATGCAAATGGAAACATTTATTTTGAACACACCTATAGTACTGACTTCCCATACTATTATAACGATGCATTAGGTGGTGTCTTTTTTTGTAAAAAGAGTTCTTTTAACCTATCTCTGATAAATGATAAAAAGTTTGATTATTACAATAAGGGAGAAAAACTAACCATTGATAACAATCTAACTTTTGCACCTATTTCTCCAGTTGTTGAGGGACTTAGCAACAATGTAAATGATAAAAATAATTATAATGGACTCTACGATTTGGAATTGGAGGATTTTCCCGCCATTCGGAATTTCTTGAAAAAGTATGATAACATAGTAGTTCCTGAACAAGAAAAAAAGTCAGGTAGCTCCTTGCTAAAGTCGGGGAGCGAAAACGAGGTAACCGAAGCACAAAAAGATGCTTTCAAACTATGGATGCAAGCAGGACGTGACTTTTCAAAAAAATCGAGATTAAAATCGGGATCTCCAGTTGTTGATTGTGAGTTTTTTGGCGACAATCAGCATATTGTTTATGAGGGTAATAAATATTATTTTGTGTTCGATCTTGCTATAAAATATACCAGTACCGATGTTTCTACAGTATATCCTGATAATGTGCTATTGTATTTCAAATATAATAGTACGGCATTTGGTACCAATATAGTTGCTCAAAATAAAATGACGTTGACGATTAATGACGCAATTTTCGATAGTACTGGTTACGAACTATCGAGTATGGATCATATTAATAATAACGATCAGGCATTAATTCGTTTATCGGCCAAATTCGAGAATTTAGGTTATTACGATGGCGACTACCACTTCAAAGCACACCGCACCCCAATTACTGTTGGTGGCGATAAAACAAAAATCGGCCAAGTTAAAATAGAATTTACTGCCGACAAACTGGGTTCGACTGTTAGTATTAGTGAATTGTGGAATCAGCTTGATTTAAATGTAAATCTGTGGACAGAATCTGCCGATTGCTACAGCTGTTTCAATTTTATCAATTCAAACAAATTAACCTTAAATGCCAGTTATATACTGGGTAATGTTTACATCGATAATGTAAAAGCAGTAAACGGAGGCAATATAATAGCAGGAGTTGGAACACAAATAGAAATTACGGGTTCTGGGTTTATGGAATATAAAAAACTAGGAACTAACAAATCACCTTATATCGCTATGAAAGGTGATATTGTAAATGATGTCCATTTAGATTATACCGATATTGTAGAATGGTCTGATTCGAAAATAGTGTGTGTAGTTCCATCTTTCGTTTATGCAAATGGCAATCCATCGTTTCGAGGAACACCAGTTACTGGAAACATTAAGGTTTTCAATCAAATAGGGCAAGAAGGTATTAGTACAAACCCTATATATATCAAGTATTCTATTTTGAATACTTACGACCAAATGGCTACCAATGCCAATGTTGGAGAAACAGCACCTACGGGAAAAAGTCCTGCCTTTTGGGCAAGGTTTAACTGTAACGAACAAATAAAGTTTGCATTAAACATTAGTAACATAAACACAACGTTTACTCAAGCTAAATTAACTGAGTTAATTGAAAAGGCATTCGTACAATGGAATCGTGTTTTGGGATTCCCTTTCTTTGTGTTCGACCGCGATGCTAATGGTAATATAAAAACAGCAACTGTCAGTAACGTAAGTGATAGCGTAAATTTAATTTCTTTAGAACCAAATACAGGTAACTATATTGGGAAAATTCCCGCCAATGTTCTCGAAAATTATCTGAAAGTTTGTTTTTTCCCTGCTACTCCAGCCCAAAAAATATATAGAAGACGAGAAATAGATATGAAACTAAATCCTACAGAAATAGGAAAAACAACTAACCCATACACCGAAGATGAAATACTTATTGCGATAATACATGAACTAGGGCATGGTCTTGGTTTAGGGCACGTAATAGAAGATCAAGAAATAATGTACCCTAATAATCAGGAAGGAGCTATATATACGGGTATTTCAACAAATGGCGAGAATGGTGCAAAATATATATTTAATAAAAGTAAACAAATGACATGGCCTTCGAGCACAGGTTGCGAAACATTACTAAGTCCATCAACATGTTCACCTATTGTTCCAATTAATGTAAAAGCAACGGCAACTTCAACAACAGACGTTACATTGGAATGGGAACCAAGTACTGTAGCTGATTCTTACACAGGTCAATACTCTACCTCAAGCACATTTACATCTCCACAAAGCTTTACTGTTACTGGCATTACTCATTCAGGAATATATAACGTCACCGGATTAACTGCTGGTACTAACTATTATTTTAGAATAAAATCGAATAACGGTACCGTTTCATCGGCATACTCAACAGCAGTGCAGGCAACTACGAAAACAACAACATTAAAAAGTTCAGTACAAAACCTTAGCGTAGAAAACATCGGTACTAGTGAAATCAAAATACAATTTGCTGACCCTGCAACCGATGAAACAAGCATTATCATAGAAAAAAAGCAAGCAACTAGTCTTAAAAGTCTAAACGATTTTACTGTAATTGCAGTTCTTGGAGCAAATACTACAAAATATTTCGATTATGATGTGGTTGATGGTGTAACGTATGAATATCGTATCAAATATGTGACTTCAACTGGTGTTTCGTCATATTCAACCAGTGTTACAACAACACTTGGTGAAAGCACAACCCATACTATAGCTTTACCCGTTTCTCGAAATGCTTTGTTAAACAATAATACAAATCCATCACTAATAAATTCAGCCAATACAAATTATGCAAATTATGCAGAAATACGTGCATGGCGTTGGACTCATTCTGGATACCCAACATATATGAGAAGTTTGATAGATTTTGACTTATCGCAAATACCGCAAGATGCTATTATTAAAGAAGCAACATTAGAGTTAAAAAGTGCAGGACAGATATCAAATATAACTGAAAATAACACTGGATATAAATCGAATGCTAGTTGGCTTGAGGTTGTTATGCAAGCTTGGAATGAAACTCAAGTTACATGGAACACACAACCTAGTACAAGTGCAACATACCGAGTTGCAATCGATAATTCCACCTCAAGAACTCAAGATTATACCGTTAATATTACCGATTTAATCAGCAAAATGGTATCTGATAAAACGAATACACATGGATTAATGTTCCGTTTACAAAATGATAACCTCCCTTACGCACAAATGTATTTTGGTTCGCAAACAAATACAAACGATGCACTTAAGCCTATTTTAAAAGTAAAATACATTACTGTTCCCGAAAAGGAATTACAGATAAATCCGAAAAAAGATGCAATTGTTTTCAAAAGTGAAAAACCAGGTTCAGAAGCTTGTGTAAATACATACTATGGTGATAACGCTAGAATTTCTGCCGAAGTTTGGACCAACGGAGGATCGTTAACTTATTTGAGAAGTTTGTTAGATTTTGATTTAAGTTCAATACCTTCAACCGCTGTGGTTACAGATGCACGCTTAAATTTATATTCTCCCAACCCCCAAAATACAGCAACAGATAAACATTATAGTTATTTATCTACAGGAAGTAATAGTACATATAAATCTAATGCAAGCTATTTAAAGAGAATTGTTACTCCTTGGGATGAAAACCATGTTACATGGAATACTCAACCTCAAACAATCTCATTGAATCAAATTTCATTAAACCAATCTAGCTCATATTTACAAGATTATTTGAACATTGACATTAAAAATACACTTCAAGATATGGTACATAAACCTGATAGTGCTTATGGATTAATGCTGATGCTTCAAAATGAAACTACATATGCACGGATGACATTCACCTCAAGCGATTACTCTAATGTTAGTATTCAACCTCATTTAACGGTAAAATATAAAGTTTACCCATCTCTGTTAAAATCGAATATTGAACAGTCAATTACAAAGAAAAATGAATTGAATAAAAACATTACCTCTGTAGCTTCTCAACGAGAGTTTATTGATTCTATTCCTCAGGTTAATAGACTAATTTACCCTAATCCAACAAATGGTAACTGTTCTATAACGTATAATGCAACTGATGATGGTATTATTAAAATTGAAATCTTTAATTCAGTTGGTATATCAATAGACAATATTGAATTAAGCGAGATAGGAGAAAACATCTACACATTAAATATGTCGAATTATGCAAAAGGTATATATCTGATTCATATTAAATCACGAAAAGGGAAAGAGTTTATTGAAAAGTTAGTATATAATTAATTGGGTTTCTAATGAGTCAATCGTAAAAGATATCACGATTGACTCATTAGACATTTTTATATATTGGACTAAAGCCCAGAAGTAACATATTAAAAAAAGCTGTCTGAAAAACAATTAAAGACAGCTTTTTAAATTTTAATTCGAGTTCAACATCCGACATAATATAAAATAGAAGCAAATAAAAAAGGTTGTCTGTAATAGGAGATACTGAAAAAGTCCTAGGACAATAATATTAAAGCAGTAAAATACATGAAAAATCTTGTGTTTTACTGCTTTTTCGCATCTTAATGCCTCAATTAAAAGCAATCAAATATTAGCACAACATCAAACTAATTAGGGTCTACTGAATAACTCTACCTCTTCGAGAATCAAACAGCAAAATCAATATCGATTTTATCCCAAAGATTACAATTTAAAGGGCTTATAATTTTATCAACTAAAAAACATCCACTTCTA
>Ga0302292_1000131_pt1 | contig 52874 bp, 53 predicted proteins | sample III_Fen_N2_1_FD_194553 | JGI IMG/M metagenome (GOLD analysis project Ga0302292, IMG submission 194553) | Peat permafrost microbial communities from Stordalen Mire near Abisko, Sweden - III_Fen_N2_1 | ecosystem: Environmental > Terrestrial > Soil > Wetlands > Permafrost | place: Sweden: Abisko...
GAATCCAGGATTAACTTCAGTAATTAATTGTTCTTCAGGAGTAGCATCTTTAAATTCAACGATTCGTTCAATTTCACTTTTATCATTTCGGACAAATCGGCCCCAATGATAAAAATTGTGACGCCAATCTGCAAAATCAGCTAGTTTGGTAGTCATCACCATAACTGCTTCAATTTTAGTTTCGGCACATTTTTTTAAAGATTCTGCTTTTAAAAATGGGTGATCACAATACAAGACAATAATATTTTCCGTTTCTGATTTAATTAAATCTTTTACACAAGCAACCGCGTGACCAGTGCCCAGTTGTTCTGTTTGGGTAACATATTGAACTTGATAATTTTCAAGTGACTGCGAAATAATATCTTTATTATCAGGAGACACCAGTATAATTGGATTTTCATCTACTCCAGAATCAACAACTGAATCTAATAAATATTTAATCATTGGCTTCCCCTTGAGAGCAACCAAAGCTTTAGGTAATTCTGAGTTCATCCTAGTTCCTTTTCCAGCAGCCAAAATAACAATTTGAGTCATAATAATTTCTTTAATACTTTAAACATTCCTTATATTGTAGCACTTTAAAAACCGCTGAGCAACCCAAATTATTAAATATTTTTATTTAATATTAGATAATATTTCCGCTAAAAGGGCTTCCGCGCGCATATTATCAGGCGCTTCAATATATAAACGCATAATTGCTTCGGTGTTAGACGGGCGCATATGGACCCAAGCATCGGGCCATTCAATTTTTAGACCGTCTTGCTCGTCTAAACGCTGAGAGCTATAAACACTTTTTAATGAATCAAAAATATTTTTAATTTCTTCGCGATCAATTAAAGTTAATTTATGTTTAATCATCACATAGCTTGGATATTTTTTTCTTAGTTCGCTGACTGAAATTTTTTGTTTGGCTAAGTAAGTTAAAAACAAAGCTACTCCAACTAAAGCGTCGCGGCCATAATGTAATTCTGGGTATATTATTCCACCGTTACCTTCACCGCCAATTACTGCTTTGATATTTTTCATTTTATTAACCACGTTTACCTCACCAACAGCGGCTGATTCATAGATTGCTTGATGTTTATCAGCTACATCTTTTAAAGCTCGACTTGATGATAAATTAGAAGCTGTGGCTTTATTATATTTAGAATCATGATAATTTTCTAAAACATAATCAGCTACCGAAACTAAAGTATATTCCTCACCAAACATCACTCCATTTTCATCTATAAAAGCTAAGCGATCAACATCAGGATCAACGACAATTCCTAAATCGGCTTGTTCATCTTTTACTAAACTACAAATATCAGTTAGGTGTTCAGCGAGTGGTTCCGGATTATGCGCAAAATTACCAGTCGGCTCACAATTTAATTTATAAACTGTTTTAACTCCTAATTTATTTAATAATTCAGGAATAGCAAAACCACCGACTGAATTAATTCCATCAACTACTACTTTAAAATTAGCCGCCGTGATTAAATCACCACTTACTAAATCTAACTCTAAAATTTTATTAATGTGATATTCTAAAGCATCATTAATATTTTTTACTTTACCAAGTTCATCAACTGAGACAAAATTAAAATTATTATTTTCAGCTATTTCTAATAATAACTTTCCGTCTTCAGCCGAAATAAATTCACCACCTTCATTTAATAGCTTAAGAGCGTTCCACTCTTTAGGGTTATGTGAGGCGGTTAAAATGATGCCTCCTTGAGCTTGTTCGCGAATAACTAGCATTTCCACAGTTGGGGTGGTAGCTAAGTCCAAATCAAGCACCTCTGCGCCACAAAATTGTAGAGTAGAGATAATTTGATTCTTTAAAGCGAGGCCTGATAAACGAGCATCGCGACCAACCACAATTTTTATTTTAGAATGTTTTTGTTTCAAGAGCGACACAAAAGCAGATGTAAATTTAACAGCGTCGAGTGGTGTTAGATTTTCGCCAGGCACGCCGCCAATTGTGCCACGAAGTCCAGAAATTGATGTTATTAGAGACATATTTTTATAATATTATAAGTAACCCCATCATTTTACATCAATTAAGCTAGGTATCATATATCTTGATTAAAATGAAATAATATGGTAGAGTGGGTTTGCAAACATAGAACATTAACAAAATATAAATAAAAACCCCAGAGTAATCATGGAAAAAAGTAATGTCGAAATGCTTCGTTTAATTTTAGAAATTAGCGTTGCTATTGTTGTTGTATTTTTAGTCGTTAAATTTATCTTTAAAAAATTATATGATAAATTCATTGCCCAAAAAAACAAGCAGACAAAGAAATTTAACTGTTTAAGTTTCTTAAATGAAATTAACCAAGAAGGTTTATTTATAAATCTTTATCCTCTCGAAAAAATGCCAATTGATGATCTTCTAAAAAATGAAGATAGTTTAAAAAATTTTTATTTAAAAAATTTTTATAATCAAAAATCAATTAGTGTTAATAGATTAAGCCAATATCTTTTTTTTGTAGAAGATATTATTGTCGCGCCAGAAAAAAAAGAAGTTATTATCAAAACATTAGAAGAAGCCACTCTTCAAACTGATGCCAAAATTTTAGCAACTATTGTCGTGCGTGCGATTGAAATGAAGATAGTAAACAAATCGCCTGGTCAGTGTTTTAGAGTCAAGAATTTTATTCTTAAAACAATTGAAAGCAATGCTAAATTAGTCGCTTTATTTGTAAGAGAGTTTGAAATTCTTACTACCGATTTATTATCAACTAGGTTTTTAAAGCGTCGCAATCAAAAAGCAATAGCTGTTGAATGTTACGTTTTAATCAACAAGTACAAACCAAAAAGGGAAACTGAATAATCAGTTTCCCTTTTTTATTGGTATTGACTAAAACATGATATTGTATTAGAGTTAGTTTAGAATAATAGAACTTTGAAAAATAAATAACCACTAAAATAAGAAAAAAATGGAAAATCTCACGGTAATTACAATTGCTATCATTGTATCCTTACTCGTTCTTTTAGCGTTTTTGTTTAAACGAATTAAAGAACAAAAAAGAGTTATTATATTTCTTGATGGAGTAGATAAGGGGGACAAATTGGTAAAAAGCACACATTTTTTAGCTTCACTTGGAATCAAGAATTTGAAAAAGTATGGCTATAAATTGGAACCTTTTTATCATAATGTTTTTTGTTTATCAACAATTATGCATATACCAGAGATGGTTGATAAAATTAGCCAGTATATCAAAAGACTTAATAGACTTGAAGACTTTGAGGAAAAAGAATATTTATTAGACGTCTTTAAACAGACACTTCTTGACTGCGAGACGGAAAGTCTGGCTTTTATCATTTACTATGCGGTGAAAATCAAACACCGAGACGATAATGATAACGGAAAAAGAGTCGAGGATTTCTTATTCTATGGTAATAGTAGTATTAGTTTACGCTCAATAAATTTAATTATTGATAAAATAAATTTTTACGAAAAATGCGAACCAGTTTTAGGTGATACTTGTCGAATAAAGATAAGAGAAAACTTAGATGAAATTATTAAAAACATTAAAAAGTAAAACAGTGGATTATGAAAACAAAACTTTTATTTTTTTTAGCTTCATTAGTTTTAGTGTTGACGTTTTTTTTGATAACAACCTATTTGAAGGCGCTTAATAGAAAAAAGGAGTATAAAAAACTAAAAATGATTAATGAATTTTTAATCAGTATTACCACCGAAAATGGACATGGACCCAGATTGGAGCTGTTAATGGTAATGGACCTAGAAAGTCTTAAAAGCCTAGAATACCAATTAATGGAATATTATAAAAAAACCTTTTTTCAATTGATAACAAAATCATCTATAGATGAGCTTGAAGCCTATCTTAAGTGTGTAGGCCAATTTCATAAATCTCCGCAAAGAGAGTTTATTAAAACTACTTTAAAGAAAGAAATCTTTTATGAGCAAGGAGCAAATTTAGTAGACATTATCTTTAGATTAATCAAACTTACTAACACAGAAAAGTCTGAGCATGGACAAATCTTAAAAAAATTTCTGCTTGATGATGTTAATTACCTAAAGGAAAGGCGAGAGTTTGTAAATGTTATTTTACTTCAGTGTAAAAAAACATTTGAGAAAATAAGCGTCGAAGAAAATATTAAAGTCCCAATGATTAATGAGCTAGACGGGTTAATTTATGAAATAAACCAGTAAAAAATTGTATAAAAAGAGCCTTTATAAAATATAAAGGCTCTTTTCTTTTACCCAAAAATCACTTTTTGAGTAACAAAAAACACCATTGTTCTGGCGACGACCTACTTTCCCAGGGCTCAGGCCCAAGTATCATCGGCGCTGAAGAGCTTAACTTCTGAGTTCGGGAAGGGATCAGGTGTGACCTCTTCGCTTCAATCACCAGAACAATGGCGTTTTTTGATTTGTTTGCCACAGCCATCTTTTCAGACTGTGACGATATTTTCTGTAGAATAATTTTGGACAAACAAAAGTGTGGGAGAATCAAACGACTTATTAGTACCACTCCGCTCAATCCATTACTGGACTTACACGTATGGCCTATCAAGGTCCTGTTCTCGGACCAGTCTATGAAACCTAATCTTAGAGACAGCTTCGCGCTTATATGCTTTCAGCGCTTATCTTAACCGAAGGTAGCTACCCTGCAATGCCCTTGGTAGAACAGCAGGTACACTAGAGCTTCGTCCTTCCCGGTCCTCTCGTACTAAGGAAGGGCCTCTTCAAGTTTCCACGAACACAATGGATAGGAGACCGACCTGTCTTACGACGGTCTGAACCCAGCTCGCGTGCCGCTTTAATGGGCGAACAGCCCAACCCTTGGGAGCTTCTCCACCCCCAGGATGCGACGAGCCGACATCGAGGTGCCGAACCACGCCGTCGCTGTGGACGCTTGGGCGTGACTAGCCTGTTATCCCCGGAGTAGCTTTTATCCGATGATCTTCCGCCGTCCTATATCGAACGGTCGGTTCACTAAGTTCTGCTTTCGCAACTGCTTGACTGGTAGGTCTCGCAGTAAAGCTGGCTTGTGCCTTTACACTATCTCCCGGGTTTCCATTCCGGGATAGCCAACCTTTGTAAACGCCTCCGTTACCTTTTGGGAGGCATCCGCCCCAGACAAACTACCCACCAGACACTGTCCCTCTAAAGAGAGGTTAGAAATAAAAATATACAAGGGTGGTATCTCACTGGTGCCCGAAGGCTCCCACCTATTCTGAACATGCATATCCCTATTTCAATATCAAGCTATAGTAAAGCTTCACGGGGTCTTTTCGTCCAATTGTGTTTAACGAGCATCTTTACTCGTATTGCAATTTCACCGAGTTCTTCGTTGAGACAGTGCTCAAGTGGTTAAGCCATTCGTGCAGGTCGGAACTTACCCGACAAGGAATTTCGCTACCTTAGGACGATTATAGTTATCGCCGGCGTTCATCCGCGCTTGGATTCAAAGCTTCACCCCGAAGGGTTAACCTCTCCTCTTAACGTTCGGACACTGGCCAGGCATCACCCTCTATACATCCTCTTGCGAGTTAGCAGAGAGCTGTGTTTTTGGTAAACAGTCCCTTGAGCTCTTTAGCTGCGGCCCTCTTGCGAGGGCAGACCTTATCTCGAAATTACGGTCGCTGTTTTGCCGAGTTCCTTAACGAAGATTCTCTCGTACATCTGAGGCTTCTCGCCTCATCCACCTGTGTCGGTTTGCGGTACGGTTACTATAACCTTAGCCCTAGAAGTTTTTCTGGGCAATTCCGCTACTAGATTGAATCCGCCTTGCGACTTCATCTTCAGCCAACCGCTTGAAATTGTTGATACGGATTTGCCTATATCATTTCTTGCGGCAAGCAACGGACATACCATAGCCCGTTCTAACCTTGGAACTGCGTCACTCCTTCGGAAAATTATAGTAGTGCTGGAATATTAACCAGCTCTGCCATCGGCTACGCTAACACTACATTAGCTATGCCTTAGGATCGACTAACCCTGGGTCGATTTGCGTTGCCCAGGAAACCTTGGATTTTCGATGGGCGGGGTTTTCACCCGCCTTTTTGCTACTCATGCCAACATTCTCTCTTCTGTCCGCTCCACCATAGCTCACGCTACAACTTCAACGCTGAACAGAATGCTCCTCTACCACTCTATAATAAATTATAGAGTTCACATCTTCGGTAATATACTTAGCCCCGGTAAATTTTCGGCGCGAAACAACTTGATTAGTGAGCTATTACGCTTTCTTTAAAGGATGGCTGCTTCTAAGCCAACCTCCTAACTGTCGTGGTCGCAACACCACCTTTTACACTTAGTATATATTTTGGGACCTTAGATTGTGATCTGGGCTGTTTCCCTTTTGACTGATGAAGCTTAGCCCCCATAGTCTGACTCCCGGACTCCACCTATAGGTATTCGGAGTTTGATTGAAGACGGTATCTTGCGACCCGCCCTCATCCAGTGCTCTACCCCCTATAGTCAGCATCCGAGGCTAGCCCTAAAGCTATTTCGAGGAGAACCAGCTATTGCCGAGTTCGATTGGAATTTCACCGCTAACCACAACTCATCCCCGCATGTTGCACGGTGCGTGGGTTCGGTCCTCCTCCCGTCTTTCGACGGGATTCAACCTGGTCATGGTTAGATCACCCGGCTTCGGGTCTTGTCCATGCGACGTGTACTTCACTTTAACGCACTAGTAAACTAATGCGTAAAAGTGAAGCACAATGCGGGCTATTAACCCTCGCTTTCACTGTACATGCTTGCCAAACGGCAATTATGTAAGCCACATAGAACAAACTCGTTGGCTCATTCTTCAATAGGCACGCCGTCACCCGAGTAAACTCAGGCTCCGACTCCTTGTAAGTATATGGTTTCAGGTACTATTTCACCTCCCTCTCGGGATGCTTTTCACCTTTCCCTCACGGTACTTGTTCACTATCGATCATAAGATATATTTAGCCTTGGGTCATAGTCGACCCTGCTTCAGACGGGATTTCACGAGTCCCGCCCTACTTAAGAAAATGACCACGGAGAGAAAATTCTTTTCACTTACGGGGCTATCACCCGCTCTGGCCAAGCTTTCCAGCTTGTTCAATTAAAAATTAACTTTTATGACTCCGTCTTGTCCGATCCAAGGGACAAACGCCATCTCTTACAACGTCTATGAAACATATGGACTTGGGTCCTTCAAAATCCTCCCTAGTAAACTAGTTCAAATTCGCAGTTTGATAGATTTAGGCTCCTCCCCTTTCGCTCGCCACTACTTGGGGAATGATTATTATTTTCTTTTCCTCCGGTTACTAAGATGTTTCAGTTCACCGGGTCTTCTAGCTCCGACTAAAAGTCAGAGCTCTCCGCATGTTCAATGCGGCGGGTTTCCCCATTCGGAGATCTGCGGGTCAAAGGTTGCTTGCCACCTCACCGCAGCTTATCGCAGGCTGCTACGTCCTTCATCGTTATCTTATGTCAAGGCATCCACCGTATACTCTTGTTGAGATTCTCCCACACTTTTGTTTCCAAAAGTATGCTCACTTCGCAAAATGAAGTGAGACTTAATACAGAACAATTGCAAAGTTCTATATCAAGTTATATTTGATGTTTGATTATTCTAAAGATATTTATTTTTTAAGGTTCTGCCCGATACTTTGTCATCAAATCTTGAAGACAAAAAAACCGCCGGTCGGCGGTCACAAAAAACGAGTTATCGTCTTTATTAACCGCTTGGTGATTTATGTATTAGGTGTTTACGCATAATATTTTTGTTTTCGTAAAACTGTTATTTATTATAGATTATTTTGAAATAATGTCAAGAGTCTAAACCCCTTAAAAAATAAGGGAAAAAATACAAAAAAGCACCACTTGGTGCTTCTTTGAAAAATAATTTATAAAATTTTTAGTTTTTCTTTAGTTTATGCCCGAATCCTCTAAATAAATGTCCATTGTCTCTTTAGTAATTTCTCCAGCTTCATATAACTCCTTTAAATGACTATCTAGAGTAACCATACCATTTTTACTGTGCATTTCCATGACACTTTTAAGTTGCGTTGTTTTACCTTCACGAATTAGATTGGAAATCGCCGCATTGCGAATTAATAATTCACGGGCAGCAATTCGACCACCACTTACTCTTGGTAACAAACGTTGCGAAATAATAGCGGTTAGCAACATTGATAATTGTGATTTAACTTGTGATTGTTGGTGTGGTGGGAAAATATCAATAATACGATCGACTGTTTGTATAGCATTATAAGTATGCAGTGTAGCTAATACTAAGTGTCCAGTTTCCGCTAAGGTAATAGCCGCTGAAATAGTTTCCAGATCGCGCATTTCACCAACCATAATAACATTAGGGTCTTGGCGAAGCACATGTTTTAAGCCACTAGTAAAAGAAGTTACATCGGAACCTAACTGGCGTTGCGCTACCAAACTTTTATCTGAAGTAAAGACATATTCAATTGGATCTTCTAAAGTAACAATGTGACAACTCTTAGTCGAGTTAATGTGATTTATCATAGCTGCCAGAGTAGTCGATTTTCCGCAACCAGTTGGACCAGTAACTAAAATCAAACCCTGAGGAGCGTTAAGTAAATCTTTAATAACTTCTGGCATACCAATTTCCTCAAGCGTAGGCTTTTTTTCTTCAATTACCCGAGCCACTACACATAAATTATCTTTCTCATAAGAAACGTTAATTCTAAAACGAACGCCGCTAATAGCATAACTGCAATCTAAATCTTTTTCTTTAGTGAGTCTGGTTCTTTGTTCTTTATCTAATAATAATTCAGTAACAACTGTTAAGTCGGTTGAGCTAAGTGGTCCATAGAATTCTTTACCGTCCCAAACAGAATTAACAGTTACAAGTTCACCGTCAATCCGAATAATCGGTGGTTGACCAACTAATAAGTGTAAATCGGAGGCTTTTTTGTCGGCTGCAATTTTAAAAAGATTTTTAACATCCATAATATTTTTATATATTACCAACCCATTTTAATCAAACCCTTGGTAGCGGCATCAACTTGAGCTTCTTGTTTAGAAGAGCCTTGTCCGTCAATAATCATTTCCTCATTTAAATATAAACCAACAGTAAACATTTTAGCGTGATCAGGGCCTTCTTCGTTTAAAATTTCATAATGCGGAGTAATGCCTTTTTTCTCTTGAGCTTGTTCTTGAAAACGTGATTTAGGATCAAGATATGATTCATTGCGTAAAATCTCATCAAGTTTCGAAACAATATTTTTTAAAATAAATTGTTTAGCAACCTCCAAGCCTTGATCTAAATAAATAGCACCGATAACAGCCTCAACGGCATTAGCTAAAATATACTGACGAGATTTTTTATTTTTATCCTTAGCTTCACCCTTAGATAAATATAAATAATCTTCTAATTTTAATTCTTCAGCAATAACATGAAGCATTTTGGCGTTAACTAAAGAGGCGCGCCAATTAGTTAAATCGCCTTCATCGGTATCCTTAAAGTTTAAATATAAATATTCAGTCACGACAATTTCTAGAACAGCATCGCCTAAAAATTCTAGGCGCTCATTATGTCCGACCGGCGAATCTGGATGTTCATTTAAATAAGAACGATGAACTAGGGCTTGTTTTAATAAGTCCGTGTTTTTAAAATTGGTTTCTAATTTTTTTTCTAGCTTTTCAAAAAGGCTCATATACTAATAATTAATATTTTCAAACAAAAACCCCGAGACATCCCCGAGGCTTCAATAAGTCTTTTAATTAAATTGGGGAATAACTGGTTCTTCAGGAGACTCTTCACTAATCATCGCTTTTTTCTTTTCTTCAAACTCCTCTTTATTATCGCGTTTCTTGTCTTCTGGTAAATCATTATAAATAGCCCCTAAAACACCATTAATAAATTTTCCAGAGGAATCACCACCAAAACTCTTAGCCACTTCAATGGCTTCATTAATAGCGACGCGGGAAGGAATATTTTCACAATATAAAAGTTCGTAGATACCCAAGCGAAGAACGTTACGGTCGACACAGGTAATCTGGTCTAGAGGCCACTCAGTGGCGTGCTTACGGATTAAATCATCAAGTTCGGTAACTTTAGCAATGACACCCATCACTAAATCTTTAACAAAGCCACCGTCATCAAAGTTAGGGGCAAAATTAGCGAAGTTATCACTAATTAAACTTTCCACCATTTCTGTTTTTTGACCATTAAAATCCCAAACAAACAAAGTTTGCATAGCAATGGTTCGAGCCAAATGACGGTTGGACATAAATTTGAATAAGAGCTAAGTGATTTAAAAAGAATCTAAATATTTAAAACTTGAAGATTAAGTGTTTAACCCCCAAGAATTCAAATCTTTAAAAAGCTTATTTAGCAGCTACTTTGGGTTTTACTTTAATAACTTCTTTGCCTTTGTAAGCGCCACAAAAAGTACAAGCAGTATGAGGTAATTTTTCTTTACCACATTTAGTACACTTATTTAAAGCTACTTTTTCCAAGGCTTGGTGGGCTCTGTTTTTGCCAACAGCGGCATGGGTTTTTCGTTTCTTTGGATTTGCCATATGTGTTAGGTAATCTAATTTAGTTTATTATAATGTTAGTATAACTTAAAAAAAATTTTAGTCAAACTTAAGCCTCTTTCTCCAGTTCAACTTTTTCTTCAGCCATTAAAGCGTCGAATTCATCTTTTTCGATAGTTTCTTTCTCAAGCAAGACGGCCACGACCTTTTCAATATATTTACTTTTGTCTTTAATAATCACTAAAGCAGTTTTAGTAGCCTGTTCTAAGAAAGAGGCGATTTCTTCATCAATCTTTTCCGCTACCTTTTCACTATAATCGCGCTGTTCATGAATTTCACGGCCTAAAAATATCATTTCTTCCTTTTCACCAAAGGTGCGAGGACCAAGGTGATCACTCATACCATAGTCAGTTACTAAGCTTCGAGCGATAGCGGTCGCTCGTCTTAAATCAGAGGTAGCGCCTGTAGTAACTTCGCCAAAAATTTCTTTTTCTACTAAGTGACCGCCCAATAACACTGATAATTCATTAATAAATTCCGATTTAGCCATATAATGGCGATCTTCAACTGGAACTTTTAAAGTATAGCCACCCGCTTGACCACGAGCAATAATCGAAATTTTCTGGACTGGATCAACACCTGGTAAAAAGTGGGCAATAACAGCATGACCAGCCTCATGATAAGCGGTAATTTTCTTATCTTGATCAGTAATAACTCGACTTTTTCGTTCTGGGCCCATCATAACTTTTTCAATCGCTTCAAATATTTCTGCCTGACCAATTAATTTTTTATTTTGACGAGCCGCTAAAATGGCCGCTTCATTTAATAAATTAGAAAGCTCCGCCCCAGAAAAACCTGGAGTTCTCTCAGCGACCGCCTTTAAACTAACTGATGGTTCAAGTGGTTTTTTGCGAGAATGAACTAATAAAATTTCTTCACGGTCTTTTAAGTCGGGCTTATCAATAATTACTTGTCTATCGAAACGACCAGGACGAAGTAAGGCCGGATCCAAAACGTCAGGACGATTAGTGGCTGCTACCACAATCACATTATTAGTAGCCTCAAAGCCATCCATTTCCACTAAGATTTGATTTAAAGTTTGTTCACGTTCATCATGACTACCACCTAAACCAGAACCACGACGACGACCAACGGCGTCAATTTCATCAATAAAGATAATGCAAGGTGATTCTTTTTTAGCTTTTTCAAACAAAGAACGAACACGGGAAGCGCCCACACCCACAAACATTTCTACAAATTCTGAGCCGGAAATATTAAAGAAGGGCACATTAGCTTCACCAGCAATCGCCCGAGCCATTAAAGTTTTACCTGTTCCTGGACTGCCTAATAATAGAACACCACGAGGAATTTTAGCGCCTAAATCATGAAATTTTTTGGGAAATTTTAAGAACTCAACAATTTCTTTCAATTCTTCTTTAGCCTCCTTAGCACCAGCGACATCAGCAAAAGTTATTTTATCTTTTTGATTTAAATTAAAATCTTTAGCATTTGATTGGCCAAAACTCATGGCTTTAGAATTCATACCAGACACACCACGCATGGTATACATCAAAAACAAACCAATTAAAATTAATGGTAATAAGAATGGCAAAACATTGGCTAGAATATAATCCCAAGTGCTTGGCTCTTTAACAGTAATGTTAATCGCCGTCATTTTTTCTGGAGCAACGCCAAAATCTTTTAACATGGAAGTTAAAGATCCGTTAGCTTCTTGTTTTACTGATTCGCTATTTCCATCTTTTAAAGTAACGGCCAATTTATCGCCTTCAACATCAATATTTTTAACTTGATCATTATTAATTTGACTAACCAAATTATTAAGGCCAATGATTTTTGTTTTGGAAGTAGTCCCAAAAATACTAAAAATCCCAGCAATCACTAAGAAAACTAGGAAAAAAATGGCCAAATTCTTTAATAAACTTTTCATATTATCTTTTAATAAACATTAATTATGTATATAAAGTTTATATTAAATCTGGCTTTTTGGCAACTAATAGAAACAAATAAAAAAGCCGCAATCATTTTTGATTACGGCTTTTAATTTTTGCTATTCTATTAAATTTGGGACCGACGAAGATTTAATCTCAGTGCGAAGCCAGGTTTTCCAGAATTTTAGATTGCTATCTAAAATCAGGTGTTGAACAAAAGACAAATGAATTTTTTCAATCACCACCTCCTGATATCCTTTTTTGTTAATAACGGCGTAATAAATTTCTTCAGCATTTAAAATAATACTTATTGAATCGAGTTTCTTTTGTGATTCTTCCGATAAAAACTGACTAAAGATACAAACTGGATCCAGTATTTTTCGAGCTGAAACTTGCTGGCTGATTTTACCGCTTTGAATTAAGGTTCCTCGGATTAAAGCAGCACTCGTCATATCGGTAACATTCAGATCTTTAACTAAGAAACTAGCCAGAAATTCAGTTTCGCGAGTAGCTCTTTCAATTAAATGTTCTGACTTGGAGATAAAAATTGGTAATGGTCTTTTGGAACCATAAAAAATATTGTCCTCGGCGTCAGACATTTCGAGAGCACCAGTTTCGCCAATTAAAACAGCCACGTCGTAATGACCATCCAAGATTAAATGTTCTTGAGGTTGAGTCATCGCTTCACGATATGTTTTAATATAGAAAAACTCGGCACCAAACGGGCAATCAAAATCGGAAAATATTTCAGCCATTAACTTAGCGGCGAATCCAGATAAACCAGAGCCATTTTCAATAATTACTACTTTTAACTTTTTCATTTCTTACTATTTTTGATTGTTAATAATTTTAATAAATAAATTTATTTGACCACTCTATCCAAAATTTAAGCTCGCTAATTTCTGCCAATTTTTTTACCATCTGACTACTACTACCATCAACAAAAATTTTTGTATTAGCATCGCGATCTACAATAGTAAAATTAACTTCATTATCTTGTAGTATTTTAGTGACTTGAAGATATTTTGACTCGCTGTCATCAAATAATTCTTGATTAACTTTGGGTTCTGAAAAAATTAGTAAGGCATCTGGTAATTCTTGGTACAAAACTTCATAATTTACTTTTCCTTTATCAATCAAAGTATTTTTTATTTGCAACAAATCTTTTTGATTAATAATTTGCTCATTACCTTTTAAAAAGCTAAGAGTTATGCCTAAGTTTTTAGCTTTAATAACCAGTTCTTGCGATGAAGAAAGAAAAAAGATTGTTGCTTTAGGGTGTAAATTTAAAATCGTACTAATTAAATTTAAGCTCGGTCTATTACCCAAAGTACCATCCAAAGAAATGATATCATAATCCATCGACATTACTTGTTCGCGAGCAATTTCATACTCCCGAGCATAAATAAAATCAACTTTTAGATTCAAAAATAAAACAACATCCAAGATACAACTGGTAATTGCGTAAGCAACGCCTTCCTGATCTTCAATAATCAATGCTTTTAGTGTTTTCATGATGTGTCCAATTTAATAGTTGTAATTCTTTTTAGCTTCTTTTAGCAATTCTTCATTAGAATACTTTTTTCTGATAATTGGTAAAAAAGAATCTTCCAAATCACCACCACCAGCTGGTCGAATAATTCTATATCGATTAAAATGCTCAGTTACAGAATCATTAATGATTCTAGTATAATGAACAATCGCACAATTAGGCACCCGACCCCAAGCTTCTTCAGTATTTAGATATTCATTACTTTGAGAAAGTGACATGTGTTCCAAAATAATTCGAAAGGTTCTAATTACGTGGCCATGACAAACGATAACAACATCTTTATCATCACATTCGCGTGCCAAAGTGTTCAAGATAATCTTAATTCTTTGAGCGACATCAGCCATGCTTTCTCCTTGTGGCGGACGAAACAAAAATGGTTGCGAATCATGAAATCTTTCCTGATTAACACAATTAGCAAATCGTTGTGTTGGCGTTATGACATTAAACAAACCGTTTTCTCTTTCTCTTAGATTAAAATCAATCATCCATAGAGGATTTTCGAAGTCCAAGTAAGCGGCGGTCTGCATAGCTCGATTATTATTCGACACCAACATACGATCAAAAGAAATTAAATTGTTTTCTTTAAACCACTCTCCAGCTAACTTAGCTTGTTCAATACCTTTTTCAGTTAAGTTATACTGCGATTCATGAAGATTTAAAAAGTTTTCTGAAAATAGAGACTCATCCCCAGTTTCTCTAAACTTCTTATTAATGACGTTTCCTTCTGATTCACCATGGCGAACCAAGAATAAGTTTTTTGGCATTCCCATTTCCTATGTTTTTTAAGTTTTTAATTTACGTTTAATTAAGTAATTTTTAGCATAAATATTTATTTTTGTAAATACCTAATCAATTATTGGGTAACAAAAAAGCTCCGGATAACCGGAGCTTTTACAAAGTATATTTACCACTCTTTAACTATATCTGAATCATTTTTCATTAATCTATAAGCCGTAATTTTTCCACTACTATCTCGTTCTAGCACTTGAATTTTAGAACTAGGGACCAAACCTTTACTAATTTTCTCAACGTCAGTCATTAATTCTAACTTTAGGGGTTCTGGTTTTTTAATGCCGATCACTTTATAAGCCGTAATTTTATTATTCTTGTCTCTGGACACAACCTCATAGATACCAGAATGATATAAATTTAACTCACCAATTTCAGCCTGACTCAGAATTTCTTGTTTAGTACTAGTTGAATTACTTTTAACGTTTTGGGGTTTTTTATACCACTGATAAAGCAAGAAGCTTAAAATAAATAAAACTAAAAGAGTAGCTAAAATGATTAATGGTTTAATCGGTTTTTTTTTCATATATTTAATCATTAATAAGTACATCCAGTGCCAGGAGAAAATATAATTCCCACATTAGATGCCACCGCTTGGCAAGAACCATTAGGAGTTTCCGCCGCGACGCACGTTGCTGTTTGAGTCTGTGTCGGAGAATTAGAACAATAATTAGGCTGATTTACATAAACATCAGCATTTCGACAGGTGTAACCCGCCGCACAACCAACTCCAGCTTGCGGTGTTGGATTACAATCATGATAGCAAGTGCCTGAGAAATAAGTATATTTAGCCGATACAGAGCTTCCAGCCTGAAAACAAGAATTAATGCTAACGCCTGATAAACAAGAACCATATTGAGAGGTTTGTAATACTGAGCCGGAACAGTCAGTGCCGTTATACACCGTGATGGCTGAACATGTAGGGGTTGACGCTGTACAACCAGTGCAACAAGGAATAGAAGTAACTTCTGGGTGGCCAATACAACCAGAAGGACCTCCATAAATAATACTTCTAGTCTTAGTGCCAGTATCACAAGTAGACCAATCTGAGTAAACATACTGACAGGCACAAGGACCACAGTCCCCCGGATCATTGGAACAATTTTCACTATAAGTATTACAAAAGCCATCACCTACGCAAGAAAGTAATCTTAAAGGATAGGTGCCTGGTTGTGGCGGTTGATATACAGCACTGCTAGCTGTAAAACTTTTTGTGAATAGAAAATTATTAAAAAAAGCCGACCATTCCTTTATAGTTCTAGTTGGTACAAAATAATCAACGCTGCCCCCATTAGAAACACAAGCACCGATAGGATTAATATTACTAATCGTGGTCGCATTATTAGTGGAATTGTAAAAGAAAGGACCTTTTATTTGACCAGAGTTAATTCTTACTCCTGCATTTACCTTATCCACATCGGCCTGAACAAAAGCATGGGTAGAAATTGGCAATAAAGAAATTGCTAATAAAAAATAAAAGATAAAATTTTTATATTTTTCTAAAAAATTTTTCATAATTTTAATATCACTATCATATTATATTTAAATTATAACACTTTTTAAAAATAAAAAAAGGCATTTAATTGTTTAAATGCCTTTTCTAAAGAGTTTAACTTATTTGTCTTTTAACAAACGTATACCTGCCCCAAAGTGTTTATCACGACAACCAGCGTTATCGAACCAACAAGTATTTTGAATAATAGCGGCGACAACGGATATGTTTCCCATATCACTATCAGAAGACCATACGATGAAGGCCTCATGCAAAGCGTAAAATGGTGCGCTTGAAGCTAAATCAGGATTAAAACAACCGTTAGGTAATGCCGAGAATCCAGTTGAATTCGTCGGTGTTTTAACTGGATTACTCCAACCATCTTTACTCATCATGTTTTGTCCATATAAATAACCGGGGGTACCAATATAATTATATAAAACATCCCACTCATGAGAATCCGGAACGTGCCAACCTTTAGGAGCAATATTTCTGGTGTCAGCAATGGCGAACCAATTGTACAGAAGACCATAAATATTTGCGATACTATCAGAGTTATTGTAATTGCAATAAGCTCCGGTAGTAAGGCTGTTCCAACGAGAGTCGGCGGTTACCTTATTGATAGCATCACCATTACGATAGTGAGTTACCTTCAAGTTTTCCCTTAGCCAGGTTTGTGTCCCAATAGTTACCGTGTGATAATAATCACCATCTATAGCAACTGCATAGGTTTCAAATGCGGCAATAGCAGAAACACTTTCTCCGCCATTGTTACTCGCTTTTAGTCGGAAATTGTAAACCATGTTGGCTTGCAAATCAGACAAATCGAGGGTTACCTTCAATAAATCTTTAGTGTTGAACTTAGTAGGTAATACTTTGGTTACCCAAGCCGAGTTGGCCGTTTGGTATTCAAAGGAAACTGTTGTTTTACCACTTGGAAGTACTGTTCCTGTTAACGTTGCCGAGTTAATGGTGACGTTTTGCGCCGTACCAATGGTAACAGTTGCACTAGGAATAGCGATAGTACTAAACGAACTAACACTACTAGGTGTACTGCCAACACTATTTGAGGCCGAAACCTTGTAATTGCAAATAGCCGATGACTGTAAATCAGTAACGTCTAAAGTGACCTTTACCGATTTATCACCAGTTACTTTACTAGTTAACGTTTTAGTAATCCAAGCTGCGTTAGCAGTTTGATACATGAACGTTACCGTTGCCTCACCGTTAGGTACTATATTAGCCACTAAAGTAGCTGAAGTATAACTAACGTTTTCGGCAGAACCGATTGTAACGATTGGTTTCAATAGTTCTTCTACGGGATTACAAGCTGAGAAAAAAATAACTACGACCATGAAAGCTATCGCTTTCAACATGTCAAATTTGCGAGTTGCTTTCATTTTTTATGTTTATTTTATTTTTAATTTACGTTTTTTAATAGTTTTTACTATGTTTATATTATAGTACTAAATTGATATTTTGTCAATACATAGAGAATTATGTCTTCTAAAAAACAAAAAAGCCCCGAAAATACGGGGCTTTTTTAAAATCTTGCAGGTAATAATTATTCAGCTTTTTTGGTAGCTTTTTTCTTAGTTACCTTTTCTGCTTTTTCTACCTTTTCTTCGGTTTCTTCTTTAATTTCTTCCTTCTTTGGTTCAGCTACAGTAACACCAGCTAATTTAAGACCTAAACGATGTTCTGATGGAGAAATATTTACTACTTCAAAATCACGAACTTCGTTAGTTTGGTATAAATCAGTGATTTTATCTTTAGCATTTAAACCTAATTGAGAGATATGAGCTAAACCATGAATTTCTTCATCAAGTTTAACAAATAAACCAAATGGATTTACTTTTAAGATAACACCTGATACAACCTGGCCAATCTTATATTTAGCGCTAGCTTCTAACCATGGATCTTGTAATAATTTCTTAGCACTTAAGAAAATCTTAGAACCATCAATACTAACGATTTCGGCTTTAATCTTGTCGTTTACCTTGTAAAGTTCATTTGGAGAATCGATTCTCTGCCAAGCTAATTCGGAAATATGAATTAAACCTTCCATGCCATCGTCAAAGTTAACGAAGACACCAAAGTTTGTAATAGCCGTAATCTTACCTTCAACAGTCATGCCAACTTTGTATTTATCAAGAGTTGGTTTTTGACGACGGTTCCAAACATCTTTTTCAGAGAAAATAATTTTATTTTCTTCTTCATTTAAAGTCATTACGTTAGTTTCAAATTCCATGCCAACGAAGCTCTTTAATTTTTCTAAGATTTTACTCTTATCACCACCGGAAATACGAGGGTAGTTATCTGGAGCAAGTTGTGAAACTGGTAAGAAACCATTGATTTGGCAATAACGAGCTAGTAAACCACCCTTATTAGCATCAATAATTTTAACCTTAATAGTAGACTTGTCTTTGAAAGCCTGACGTAAATTGTTCCAAGCTTTTTCTTGACCAACAGTTCTAAAAGATAATTCAAGTTCACCATTTTCATTTTCTTCGTCGATAACCGCCGCTTCAATTTCGTCGCCCGGTTTTAAATCAGCGAACTCAGGAACTTCAGAATAAAGTTCTGGGCCACGAACGATACCCATTAAGATACCATCGATATCTAATTTTACTTCTGACTTAGAAGCAGTAATAACAACACCTTTGACGATGTCGCCGGTTTGAGGGATGCGAGTATCATCCTTCTCTAATAATTTACCGAAGTCATTTTCCATATTTTTAGAGACAACTTTCTAAATTTGATAATAAAAAAAGCGGTCTTAACCAACTCTTGCGAGTCAGTCCTCTGGCGCCCAGGAGTGATAATTTCACTCTTATTACCGAAGGAGTTTTTTGAGCCTTTATTTAATTAATCCTAATTATACAGGTTTTTAGAGATTTGGCAAGACCCTTGTTACCTAATATTTAACATTAATAATCCAACCTCGCTACTATTACTTGGGTATTTATCAATCAATTTCAAACCAATTTCCTTAGCCTTAGCATCATCACCAAAATAATAATAACTATAAAAAGCCTGATTTAAATAATATTCTTCACTAAAATTAACTTTCATTTTAGCTAAGACTGTTTGCAGCTTAACTTCGTCCTTAGTTAAAATAGCTAGCTTAATTAAGTTGGTATAAGGCAAAGAAAAGCCGGGATCTATTTTTAAAGCCTTGTAATATTCGGCTTCGGCTTCATTCATTTTATTAGTGGAAACTAAAGTATTAGCTAAATTATAGTGAACCTGAGGATAAATATCAGCAATTGAAATAGCGGTTTTATATTCTTTAATCGCCTCATCAGTTCGACCCGCATCACTATAGGCCATACCCAAATTATTACGTTGAATAAAACTATTGGGCGTGTAACTTAAATTCTTTTCATAAAAAGTAACTGGGTCGCGCCAATCAAAATTTCGCCTAATTGTTAAAATAATAAAATAAAGACTAAGTATGCTTAAACTAATAAAAATTATTTTTTTGTTAATTTTTATTTTCTCCATTAACAAAATTATCGCTAACCAAAAGCCAGCCATTGGCAAGTAAAGCCAATGTTCATATAACGGACGATTAATGGAAATAATATTAGTTCGCGGTAGCAACATTACTAAAAACCAGACTAAACCAAAAACTAATAACTTATCTTTAGTCCAATATTTTTTAATAACATATGTAAAGGCAGCGGCTGCTAAAACAAACACGCCAACCGACCAAGAAAAAAATGAAGTGACGGGTGTAACCTCATAAGCCATGTGTAAATTAAACGGGGCAAATAACAAAGCTAAAAATTTAATAAAAACATAAGTAAAAGTCAGCAGTCTAGTTTTTAAACTATTATCATAACTACTGACATAATCTACTCCGGCCAGCAAATCATTAAAATTTAAGAAAAAAATTCTGGCTAAAAAATAGCCAACGGATATTAAGGCAAATGGTAAAAATAAAACTAAACTTTCGCGCCATTTACGTTTATCAAAGAAAAATAAAAACTCAATAATAAAAATTAGAGCCGGTAACATTATTGATTGTTCTTTACTTAGCAAGGCTCCTAAAAAAGACAATAAGCTAAGACCAATAAATAGTTTATTCTTTTTCTGACGATAAATAACATAAGTCAGAAGCGATAATAAAACAAAAACGGCCGCCATTGGATCGGCCCGACCTGAAACATAAGTCACTGCCTCAGTCTGCAGTGGATGAATCAAAAATATAAATGCCGGCCAAAATGACAACCAGTGTCTTTTACTTAATTTATAGAACAATAAATAAATTAACCAAGCCGCTAAAATATGCCACAACAAATTATCAAAATGATAACCCGCTGGTGTTAATCCAAATAAATGATAATCAATGGCAAGTGATAGCAAGGTAAAAGGCCGCCAATAATTACTTACTTGACCAGCCCCCGCAATCAAGTTTTCGGAAAAATATTTTGGGAAGTAAGACCAATCTTTAATATAAATATTATTGGTAATACCATCGTCGTCATCCCAAAATAATTTGTTAGGCAGTGAATTAAAGTAAACAAAAAAGCCAGCTACCACTAATACTAGTAAGACAAACCATTTTATATTTTTGGTTGCTAACTTCATAATAGTTTAAACTGGCTTTTTATTAAGTAGTAATATTATACCTTAATAACTACCGGTAACACCATTGGACGACGTTTGGTTTGCGTAAATAGGAATTGACCAATATCGTTTCTGATTTTATTTTTTATATAATCATCATCAGCTAAAGCGGTAGTATTTTTATCTTTGATGATTTTCTTAACTCTCATGCGAGTTTTTTCAATCAGTTCTCGACTTTCTTTCATATGAACAAAGCCACGAGAAATCAAATCAGGGTTACCAATAATATCGCCGGTATGGGCATCGATGGTGACAATTACCACAATCATACCATCTTCAGACATCATCCGTCTGTCTCGTAAAACAATTTCGGAAATATCACCAACGCCTAGACCATCAACCATTACGTAATCAGTTGGTACTTTTTCGTTTGTTAGTGTTCCTTCAACTTTGCCGCCGACCATTCTAAAGTCAACGACTTGACCATTATCAGCCACAAAAATTTTATTAACCGGGATACCAACCTGTTCAGCTAATTCAGCGTGAGCGCGTAACATATAATGATTGGCTTCAATTGGCATGAAATATTCTGGTTTGAATAATCTCATTGTAAGTTTTAAATCTTCGGCTTTAGCATGTCCACCAGCATGAATATCTAACATGCGATAATGAATAATTTTAGCCCCCTGACGAACTACGCGATCCATTAAATTTTGAATAGAACGTTCATTGCCAGGAATAACTGAAGAGGAAAATAAAACTGTGTCACCATGCTTCATAGTTACCACGCGGTGTTCACCGCTAACAACACGACTTAAAAAAGCATTACTTTCTCCTTGAGCACCAGTACCGACAATCATTACTTTGTTGTCCGGTAATTTATTTAATTCCTTATCATCAATTAAAAGTTTTGGATTAAACTTTAAATAACCAATTTCGTGAGCGACTTCCACATTAGAAGTCATGGAACGTCCTTGTAAAGAAACGCGACGACCATATTTTTCGGCTAAATCAAAAATTTTCTGGACACGGGATAATTGAGAAGCGAAGGTTCCAATAATAATTCGGCCTTCAATCTTTTCAAATAATTTACCCATCTCATCACCAATATAAGATTCGGAAACCTGATAACCAGGATGAGTAGCATCAGTGGAATCAGACATTAAAAGTCTAACACCGGCGGCCCCAAGTTGAGCCATGCGATTTAAATCAGCTGGTTTATCATTAACAGGAGTAAAATCGATTTTAAAATCACCAGTGTGCACAATTGTACCTAACGGAGTTTTGATAATAGTCGCAAAACAATCAGGGATTGAATGATTAACTCTTAAAAATTCGACGGTAAAAGAATTACCTAATTTAATACTAGAAGTATCATCTACTTCTTTAATTTTTAAAGTTGGCGCACTCTTATACTCAATATTTCGACGACGAACTAGACCGGCTGTTAGTTTGCCCATGAACATTGGTGGATTACCAATTTCGCCCATGATGTGTGGAATGCCACCAATATGATCATAGTGACCATGGCTAATAATTACACCCTTAATCCAATCCTTTTTATCTTGTAAATAAGTAACGTTTGGAATGATGTAATCGATACCAGGCATATCTTCTTCAGGAAACTGTAAGCCCATATCAATAATAATAATTTCTTTATTACATTCAAAGACAGTCATGTTACGACCCACTTCTTCGAGTCCACCCATCACCATAATTCGTAAATTATCTTTACCAACTTGTTGGTTGAAAACTTGGCGAGGAGCCACGGTTTTTGGTTGAAAATTTACACCAGTCTGGTAAGCAGTAGAAGCACCAGTGCGTCCGCGATAATTATTATTAGGACGATTAGTGTAAGGAGTTTTAGTAGGAGTAACCGCCGGTTTAGCAGCCGCAGTTTTATTTTCTACTGGTTTTTGAAAAGGGGCTCTAGTATTTACTGGATTGCCTTCACGTTTTAAAAATTCTTTGTCATCTTTTAAAATGGCATCAATATTTAAAGGATCACTTAAAACACCAGTACTTACTGGTTTGCGTCCTCTAAAAAAGTTATTAGGTTTGCTTGGTCTAAAAACGACCGAGTCATCACCAGGTTTCTTGCCAGACGAAAAAGAGCTGGACGAAGCCGCCGGTGATTTGTATTTAGTTATCATGTGAGATTTAGAATTTGTGCTTTAAACTGCTAGCATATAGCTAACATAAAGGCATAAATTCCTTAATTAATTTATCGTTAGAGAGATAATTTTATTTTAAATTATTGGTTACCAGGAAAATTTATTTCGATATTTTAGGAACCAATTAGAAATACCAGCAAAGCGATCAGAAGGATTTATAACTGCAGTTGAGCTAAAGCCTTTAACTTTTTTACTTTGCACGTATATATAGTTTTTTTCGTAAAGAAAAATGGCTGGAAGTTCGTCGGCAATAATTCGTTGAACTTCTTTGTAGCTATCAATTCGGGAATTTTTATCAGAGCTAGCACGCGCTGCTTCTAAAAATTTATCTACCTTATCATTTTTATAGCCGGAAATATTTAAACCATTATCACCAATTTGACTGGAGTGCCAGAAAGCAAAAATATCAGGATCACCGCCAAGCATTTGCCCAAATAACAAGGCTTCAAAGCTACGAGATGATATTAAGTCAGTAACCTCGCTGGTATCAATTACATTTAAAGTAGTATGAGCACCAACAGCATCCCAATAAGTTTTAACTCTTTGTGCGGCTGTTAAAGAGTCGGTGCCATCAACAGCACTAAGCTTAATTGTTAATAAAGTGACATTGCCTTTCTTATCTTTTTTAAATCGCCAAACACCGTTGGCATTTTCTTGAGTAGAACTGGCATAAGCGACAATCGCTTTAACCTCCGAAGAGTCAGAAGCTAAATTTTCGGCACTTATTATTACTCTCTGCCAACCAGCCGCATCTAATTTAGCATTAGCTGCTACAGCATCATAATTATATTTAGTAATTTGATCATTATAAGCAAAAGAATTTGATGGTAATGGACCATCAACTACTTTATAAAAGTTCTCAAACAATTCTTTAACTAAAGAATTTTTATCAATCGCTAAAGCTAAGGCGCGACGAACATTTAAATCGGCCAAACTACTATTATTATCCGTGTTAAAAAATACTAAATTTTCTTGAGCAGAATTTAATGAGTAAAAATTTAAAGAATTTTGGGCTAATAAGGAATGCTTTTGATCTAAAGGTAAATAACCAATTCCTTGAACATCACCATTATTTAAAGCAGAAATAGCCTCATTGGAATCTGGGTAGAATTTAAAAATAACATCTTTGATATATGGCTTTTGTCCGTAGTAGTCATCATTAGCCACTAAATGATATTCCTTAAGCTCACCTTGCTTACTCTTAAGCAAAGATAAAAATTTATAAGGACCAGAACCAATTGGCTCTAAATTTAAATCAGTTAAACTGGCTGAATCAGGGGAAATATTTTCCCAAATACTCTGTGGCATAATACCAAAAGTAAGTAATCCTGGAAAAGCAGCATAAGCTGATGGCAAAGTAAATTTAACTTGAGTATCAGAAATCTTTTCAATCGTAACAGCCGAAAAATTTTTACGTAATGGAGAATTATAATCAGGGTTAGAGATTAAACTAAAAGTAAATACAACATCGTCAGCATTTAAAATATCACCGCTGTGCCATTTAACATTATTTTTCAAAGTAACAACAAAAGTTTTATTATCGCTAGTTTCAATTTTATCAGCCAGGTCACTGGTCAACTGACCATTTTCATCATAACGAAACAGACTAGAATAAATCAACTGAGCTAAATCACGATCAACATCACGACTAGCACTATATAAAGGATTAATAGTTTTTGGATAACCAGTTACACCCTCATGATAAGTTCCGCCCGTTAAAGGAATAACGGTAACGTGACTGTTATAATATTTTACTCCTAAATAAACTAAATTAATTAAAACAACTCCTAAAGCGATTTTAATAATTAGACTTTCTTTTTTAGAAAGAGTTTTATTTAAATGCTTCATCTGTTCGCTAGAGGGAATTTTGCTTGAAGCCAGGGTATAAACTAAATTTTTATCAACCGTTTCGTGAGTATTTTTTTTCAACAAAAAACCAGTCATTTTTCCAAAAAATTTAGAAAAACGACTACGAGTCTTTCCGATAACAGCCAATAATTCTTTTTTGGTTTTAAGAGGTTTCACGTTGGCAAAAATTTAGAGAATAATGCCGAGAAATGATAGAGAAAAAAATAAAACAGCTAAAATAATAGTCGCGATAAAAAGTTTTTTTTCAAGACCGCGTTTAGTTAAATAAACACCGCCAGATCCGCCAAAAGCCGAACCTAAACCAGCGCCACGATTCTGTAAAAGAATAGCGACAATAAGTAATATGGAAACAACAACTTGGGCAATCTTAATCCAGTTCATAAATTATTTCTTTATTTTCTCGATTATTTTAGCAAGTACTGGCTTATTGTTAATAGCCATCTCAGCTAAAACCTTACGATCAATTTCAATATTATTAGCTTTAAGTAAGCCCATGAAACGGGAGTATGATAAATCGTATTCACGAACAAAAGCGTTGATTCTAATCTGCCATAAAGCACGCATATCGCGTTTTTTCTTACGACGATCAGTATAAGCATGAGCGCCAGCTAAAGTGCGGGCAGTTTTTGCAAGTTTGATTAATTTTTTGCGGCCCCACATGTAGCCTTTAACATCGGCCAATAGATTCTTTCTTTTTTTGACATGGGAAGTACCTCTCTTTACTCTAGGCATATTTTTCTAAAATGATAATTTGGTTAGTTAAATTGGGCCAAAGTCTTTACAGTCTTGGTCAAGGTTTTTGTAGTCGACAAGTCCAATCTCTTGGAACGAGTTGTGCTGCCGGATTCATGAGCGTTGTTATGAGCTTGTCCGGATTTTCTTTGAGTAACTTTATTATCACCAGTTACTTTAAAACGTTTAGCAGTTGCTTTGTGAGTTTTTATTTTTGGCATACTTTTCAAGAAAAAAACAGGTAGAAACCTGATTTCACGATATCCTTACTTTTTATTGATTACTATCATGGTAAATCTTCCACCTTGTTTTGTCAAGGGTTGTTCAAGTTCAATATTGAAGTCAGGTACGGCTTTTAATTTATTAATAAATTCGTTCATTATTTCCGCGGCTTTCTGCGGATATTGCTTTTCACGGCCCTTTAAGAGTAATTCAACCTTAAGTTTGTCACCCTTGCTTAAAAACTTAATAGATTGATTAAGACGTAATTCGGTATCATGATCACTAATTCTAAAAGATAAGCGAACCGCCTTAATTTCTACCTTCTTTTGTTGCATTTTCTGCTTATGAGCCTTCTTTTCGCGTTCATACTTAAGTTGTCCCAAGTCAACAATTTTAGCAACAGGTGGGGTGCCCTTAGGATTAACCTCAACTAAGTCTAAGTCTAAGTCCTTAGCCATTTGGATTGCTTCTGATGTATCCATTACACCAATGCTTTCACCGGTTTCATCAATTAAAAAGACCTGCGGAGCTTTAATTTGCGCGTTAGACTTAAAGAAAATCTGTTCTTTAGCCTCTGTTCTGTGAAATTTTATTCTCATTGTTTAATTGGGGCCGGAACCGGGGGGTCCTAGCCAAAAACGACCTTAATTAGGTCATTTGTGATTAAATACGTTTGTTACTCTCTATTTATAGCGGAAAATATTGCTTTCGTCAATGGCTAAAAGGATATTTTAAACAAATAAAAACCACCTTATCATTGCCGACTTGGTGGTTGTTAATTTTTTTGTTTTATACGTTTGCTTGCGCAACAATAGCAATTTCTTGAGTAGCTATTTCAAATACTTCGAGCTCAACGGGTAATCGTTCCTGTAAGCTAGTAATAACGTGTTTAAAATCTTTTTCAATTGAATTTCTTTCGTACTTACCACCACAGGCATCTTCGTTTCGTGGATATTTAGCTTCAAATTCCTGATAAAAAAATTCTAAAGCAGAAATTAAGCCCGGTAAATGTTCAATTGGTACACTAGTATTACATATTGTGGTTGCGATTGTTCTTACTTCAATTACAAACCGACTAACAAATAAGCCAATGTTTTTGTTTTTAGATAACTTTTCCTCAGCCACTTTCAACTGATCAATAATACTTACATGAAACTGTTTTACTTTTTTACTCATGATAAAAAATTGTTTTTTATGATTATTTATTTTTTAAAGACAAGAATGAGTATATAATAATTGATAGTTATTGTCAATAGGTAAAATTGAAATAAATAACAAACTATTTTAGTGTTATGATGTTAGTAACCTTAAAAATTTAACATCATGGGCATGGCCGTATTTTTCATTTTTCATGGATTAGCAGAAACAACTAATGCTATTTGGGAATTAACGATTGTGTTTTGGAAATAAAAAAAATAAAAGCTTGAAATCAAAATAATTCCAAGCTCTTTTTTTAATAAAAAACCTTGATTATACATTATGTAAACCAAGGTTTTAAATATTTATTTATTTTTCTTCTCAACTGCTAACTTTATTGCCTCCATAGTCTTAACTCCCGCTTCACAAACACCGGAATTAAATTTAGTCTTTTCCATAATAGAAAAAATTTCCTCTTCAGTTTTAAGCAATAAAATACCAATACTACAAACGTCTGTATCGTAATCAGATCCATTCATTACGAAATGAATATCGGTAGATAATTTAAGCAATGGCAATCCAGCACAGCAAACGCCTGTTTGAAAATTTGTTTTTTTAATAACAAATGTTATTAAATTTGCGCTTTTCAAAAAAGTAATAGCCTCCATACAAACAAATTGATTGTATTCAGTTACCTTTATAATATCCATGATACCCTGTTCGGTTTTTTCGGACAAATTAAGGAAGCTCAAACATTTATCACAGATTAAATGGTTATACTTGCTGTTAAGCATAATGCGCAAAAAGTCATTATTACTTTTTGATTCAAGCTGAAGTAAAGGAATTCCAATCTTACAAATAGATCCATAGTAATGGCCTTTTTCCATGGCAAATAAGATGTTTTCTTCTTGTTTAAGAAATGATATTCCGGCCTCACAAAAACTAGATTGATAATGAGCTCTTTTCATGACCTCCAAAACTTGATTTTCATCTTTTCCTTCCCATTTTATATGAGAAGCCATAACGCCACGAACGTGATCAGATGTTTGTTCTCTTTCCAAGAGCGTCAAAATTTGTTCTTCAGACTTAAAGTGCCTAATACAAAGATAAAAAATATCTTCATTGTAATCAGCCAGCTCAATCAATGAGAGCAATTCTTCGTCTGTCATTTTTTTAACTCTTTTCTCTAAGACCTCGACACTAGCTTTGCGGATCCAGTATTCATACTTGGTTTTTTTCAAGAGGTTAAAAATTTGATATTCCTTTTTTTTATCCAACTTAAAGTAAGGAATGCATAATTTTTTAACAACCGATTTCTGACTATCATTACCAGTCATTGCTTTCTCTACAAAAGCCAATATTTCGTTCTCACTCTTGTTTTCAAGATGTAAAGCTTTTATACCAGCCTCGCAAACACAATCTTCGAAGAAAGCGTCTTGCATAGTGGCCAAGATATTATCCTCTGATTTCAAAAAAGAAATACCTAGAGTACAAGCCTCCTTAGTATTGTGACGAGCCTTCATGATTTTCATAATTTGTTCATCAGATTTTTCATTCAAATGAAACAGTGTGAACAGTCCTTTTAACGTTTCTTCGTTCATGATTAAATTTTTTAAGATTAATAATTTTGAATTAATTACTAAATCTACCTAAGAAGATAAACTTAGTAATTAATTCAAATAATCTTACTTTTAAAAGTTCTATTTTATTAATTTATTCTTACAATATTTTTTGTTTTAAGTCAAGGCAATAAAAAAGTCGCCTACTCGAGACGACTTCACTTTTTAGGATTATTCCTAAGAATAAGGTACCACACATTTAGTGTCCACAGCTTCGGTCTAATAATCAACAACCATTCTCTTGTTTTCCATAAATTACAGCCAACAAATCTCCTGTTTTGTTTTTCTTAGTTTTAATTTACCTTAGCCAATGGTCTGGGTTTTTGAAAGTACTATCAACTACCCTTTAACGATCCCATCTGGGTTGGATTAATCTGTCCGAATAATTCAGCAGTGTTAATCTCGTAACGCTTTCCCTTATTTAACCAACTTAAGTTTATATTAGGAGGTTTTTTGAATAGTGTCAATTTTTTATAACAAAAAACAACCCCATTTCTGGAGTTGTTTTTTCTTATGTGAGCGGGTAAGGGGAATCGAACCCCTCTCTCGACCATGGCAAGGTCGCATAATAACCACTATACGATACCCGCATAAGCTATATAAATATATAGCAAATATTTATTTCTTAATCAACCCCTAAATTAATAGGGATATAATGTGCCGCGGGCGGGAATCGAACCCGCACTGTGTCGCCACAACTGGATTTTAAGTCCAGCGCGTCTACCAATTCCGCCACCGCGGCTAAACTATATTTATTAAGAAAATAAATGTGGAGATGATGGGAGTTGAACCCATGTGTAACAAGTAACTTTAAACGATTCTACAAAATTATTCTGGTTATGTTTATTCGCATTAGTAATAATTAGCCAGAAGAAAATTACTAACACTATCCTTATTTTAGTTCGAATTTCTCGAGTAAGGCTACCCAGTTATTCTAGCTTTAAGAATGACACCAGTACCTAGTTATAAAGCGTCACTAGGCTGATGGTTGTGGCTATATTAAGCGACAACAGGTGCGAAACTTGGTGTTAATAACCAAGTAAACGCTGCAGATTTCTTTGCATTTGTTTTTTGAGCCTGTTTACGTGGGTGCTCACCACGTTTTGCACGTTTAAAGAGAAATCTTGCTATCGAAAGCCCGACATCCCCCTAGCCTAATCTTCGTTTCATTAAAGTACTGATTTGGCGATCCAAATCTTTCTTTTTTAGGTCTGCGCGCTTGTCGAATTTTTTCTTACCTTCGGCCAACGCGAGCTCCATTTTGATTAAGCTACGACTAGTATATATTTTAACTGGCACTAATGTCAAGCCATTTTCTTCCTTCTTTCCTAGCAAATGGTTAATTTCTTTATTCTTAAGCAATATTTTACGTTCCCGAATTGGATTATAATTTTCCAGGCCACCAGCGTGGCGATATTTAGAAATATGAGCCCCAATTAAGAATAATTCTGGCTTACCAATATCATATCTAAAAGAGATATAAGAACCCTTTAAACTAACATGTCCGTCTTTAATCGCTTTAACTTCATGACCAAACAGAACTAAACCGGCTTCGAAAGTTTCGATTATTTTATAGTCAAAAGTCGCTTTTTTATTTGTTGCCAGTACCGGCATAATTCCATTCTTTTAATTTAGCAATCACTTTGCCGTTTTGTAAGATGTTGCCAACATAACGACGGTAACCTTTGTCGTTAGCCATTTTTTCTAAATCTTTATTGTCTTTGTGAGTTTCTTTTAGTTCGCTAATTTTATCATCAATTTCTTTATCAGATGCTTCTAATTTTTCGATTATACCCACTTCTTTCATGATTAAAGCAGTTTTAACACGCTTTACGGCATTTGGTAATAAATCCATTACTAATTCATTGCGAGTTTTACCAATATGTTGCAAATAATCTTCCATCTTACCGCCTTGATGAGTGATATCATCTTCAATTTCATGCATCATGAAATGAGTTTCGCTCTCTACCATTTGTTCCGGTAAGTCACCAAATTTAGTGTCAGTTACAATTTTTTCTAACATTTCTAGTTCCGCTTTTGTTTCTGCTTGATTCTTACGGTCAGCTAAAATATTTTCACTCAAAGTTTTTTTGAGATCGGCTAAATCTTTAAATCTAAAGCCAACCGCAAATTCGTCGGTTAGTTCTGGCATTTCTCTTTTATAGACAGCACCGACTTTAACTTTAAATTCTACCATCTTACCAGCTAAGTTTTTTTGATGATGATCAGCTGGGAAAGGCAAAGAGAAAGTTCTTTCTTCGCCAGTTTTCGCGCCTAATAATTCACTATCAAAGCCACCAACAAAATAATTTTTGCCAATGATAACCGCTAAATCTTTGGTTTGTCCGCCTTCAACGGGAACTTTGTCCATGAACATTTCAATATCAACCAAAACTTTGTTAGTATCAGCCGCACCTTCTTCAGAAATAACTTCAGCTACCCGCATTTCTTGTAATTCTTTTAAAGTCTTTTCAATATCTACTTCTTCAACTTTAGCTTCAGTTGGTTTAATCTTTAAATCTTTGTATTTACCTAAAGCAACGGTTGGCATAACCGAAGTAATTACTTTATATTCAAAAGGATTTTCTGGGGCCAGCTTGGTGATTTCTACTTTAGGTTGACCAACAGCCGCACGGTCCATAGTATTTTGATCAATAATATCATCAATAGTTTTATGGATGGCAACATGAGCCGCTTCTTCTAAAATAGCCATTTCACCTACTTTTTGTTTTAAAATTTCTAGCGGAGCCTTTCCCGGACGAAAGCCTTCAATTTTTACTTTTTCGGCTAATTTAACAGCACCTTTTTCAATATAAGGAGCAAAATCTTCGGCTGTCATTTCCACTGTTAGCTCAATTTGTGACTTTTCTAAGTCTTTTTTAGTAACTTGCATAGTTTTTATTTAATAATATAAGCACTGTTTTATGAATTAATACTATAACATTTACGGAGCAAAAATCAAGGTTTAAATTTTACCAAAATAAAAAAAGAAGGGTTATTTATTCCCCTTCTTTACTTTTAATTGTTTAGTTAATTCTTTAATGGCCAGTTCTTGCTTAAGAGTTAAAGTTTCTCTTTTTGGCATTTTAAGTACTTCATTTAATATAAAATCCAAAGCGTCAGTCCAATCGCCGGAAAACAGTTCCTCATCTTTTTTATAATACCCATGGTAAATAAAGGCGCCTTCTGGGTAGAAAATAAATGAAACATGTTTTTCTTCTTTCTCTTTTTCTGATAATAAATTCCACTCTAAATCAGTATAAAGACTTATAACACCCTGAATTAAAGCATCTTCATCCATACAACTCTTAACAACTAAAATAGTTTGTGGCAGATTTTTTATTAATCTTTTATACAAATCTACTCTAGTAATCAAAGCCGCGTCATTATCTTTATACAATTTTTTAAGGGAAAAAGTTATTTTTTTCCAGTTACTAATAATTTCTTCGGTTGTCATTTTTCCTTGTTTTTTAAAGTTCGTACTACGGACACATTACAATTTATCAAAAATTATGTCAAATTTAAGTATCTTGACTTTGTTTATCTTTTATATCAAAATTGGTTCATAGTAACATAGTGTTATTATTTCAGAACATTAAAAAACATATCTCATGGAAACAAACATGTCAGCAAAAAGATGGCGCGAAATTGCTCTAGCAAATTTCGACCGTTATGTGAAAAAGAGATTAATAGAACCCTCTTATGTTGTTAGTGGTGAAGGAATTGATTCGCGCGAGCTTGGCTGTCTGTCCGCTCAAATGAATTGTTCAAGTGACACACTTCTTAAAGCCTTAACTCTTTCTTTAGGAAGAATTTCTAAAGATCAGATGGAGATTAACATTTCTGCCGAAGAAGAAGAAATTGTTATCAGAAAAGCCGCTAAATTACATATTAAAGAAAGTGCTGTTTCTCTGCTTAACTCTAAACGTGAACTTGGAGTAGTTATTAAAGAAATTAATCATTCTAATTCTAATTTACATATTACTAAAGAAGAGTTATATGAATTTGTCAAACCGCTTTATCTTGAAGCCGTCGAAGAAATTTTCTCTATTTAAAATTAGGTCAAGGTAAAGTTTCGACTTTCTAAACGGATAATTGCACCTCTCTTAAACAATTAAGACAAGGGCAGAACAAGAACCGGTTCCTCGCCAAACAAAAAACCCTCGAAAAAATTCGAGGGCTTTTTTATTCTCAGATTTTTATATTAGAGAAGTAAACCAACAATAAGTAGTGCTACAATATTTAATACTTTAATCATTGGGTTAATCGCTGGACCAGCAGTGTCTTTGTAAGGATCACCAACGGTGTCTCCAGTAACCGCTGCTTTATGAGCATCAGAACCTTTACCACCGAAGTTGCCAAGTTCAATATACTTTTTAGCATTGTCCCAAGCACCCCCACCGGAAGTCATGGAAATAGCTACAAATAAACCAGTCACAATTGAACCTACTAGTAAACCGCCTAAAGCTTCAAGACCATGTGAACCAAAACCGAAACCAACAATGATTGGTACTAAAACTGGAATCAAAGCTGGCACAATCATTTCTTTAATGGCCGCTTTAGTTACGATATCAACGGTACGTCCGTAATCTGGCTTTTCAGTATTTAACATGATGCCTGGTTTTTCTTTAAATTGAGCACGAACATCTTCAACTACAGAACCAGCTGTTTTACCAACCGCTTTCATAGCCATCGCACCGAATAAATATGGAAGTAAACCACCAATAAATAAACCAATTAAAACATATGGATTATCAATTAAGAATTGAGCGCTTCCGCCACCATCTTTAATCTTCTGAGTGAAGTCGGCAAATAATACTAAAGCAGCCAGAGCAGCGGAACCAATAGCATAACCTTTAGTAACCGCTTTAGTGGTGTTACCAACCGCATCTAATGGGTCAGTAATATCACGAACCTCGTCCCCTAGTTCTGCCATTTCCGCAATACCACCAGCATTATCAGTAATTGGACCATAAGCATCGATGGTAACAATGATACCAGCCATTGATAACATAGACATCGCCGCAATTGCGATTCCATATAAACCAGCTAAAGAATAAGCGCTTAAAATTGCTAAACAAATAACAATAATAGGAGCAGCAGTTGATTGCATGGAAACGGCAAGACCAGCAATCACGTTAGTACCATGACCAGTCTTAGAAGCTTCAGCAATAGACTTAACTGGAGAGTAAGCAGTTGAAGTATAGTATTCAGTGATAACTACTAATAAACCAGTAACGACTAAACCAACTAAAGAAGCTAAGAAAATATTTAAAGTATTTTCAGTGATAAAATAATTAGTTACAAAGTAGAAAGCAATCGCCGATAAAACACCAGCCGCAATCAAACCTTTATAAAGAGCGCCCATGATATTTTGTTTTTTACCAAGCTTGATAAAGAAAATACCAATAATAGAAGCGATAATAGATACTGCCCCAAGTACTAGAGGGAATAAAATAATTGTTTCATTACCTTTAAACACTAAGTGACCAAGTACCATGGTTGCAATAGTAGTAACGGCGTAAGTTTCAAATAAATCAGCGGCCATACCAGCACAATCACCAACATTGTCTCCTACGTTATCAGCGATAACAGCTGGATTACGAGGATCATCTTCTGGAATAGAAGCTTCAACTTTACCAACTAAATCAGCTCCAACATCAGCTGCCTTAGTATAAATACCACCACCCAAACGAGCGAAGATAGAAATAAGAGAACTACCAAAAGCAAAACCAATAATAGCGGTTAGGTTGTGTGTTAAAAAGTAGAAACCAGCTGTGCCCAGTAAGGCCAAGCCAACAACTAACATACCGGTTACGCTACCACCCCAAACAGCAACGTTTAAGGCTTTTTGCATACCGCCACGAGCCGCTTCAGCAGTTCTAACATTAGCGCGAACACTAACAAACATACCGATGTAACCAGTTAAAGCGGAAAGTGTAGCACCACCTAAGAAAGCGGCCGCTGTAAGCCATCCCAAAGAAGGAATGAAACCGATTACTAAGAATAAGATAGCGGCTACAATTGCCACTGTTTTATACTGACGGTTTAAAAAAGCTTTAGCCCCATCTTGAATCGCACTAGCGATTTCCTTCATTCGTTCATTACCATCTGACATTTTAAGAATCATGCGGATAACGATGGCCCCATAGATAATGGCGGCAAGAGCGCTACCCAAGATAATCAAGTTGATCATAAATCTTGTTATTTAAATTTTTATTATAATTTACTCAGCTAGTTCTTTTTCAAAATCTCCAGCTTCTTCGGCATCAACATGAGATGTCTCCTCAAAAGCTTCAGCAATTTTTGGATCTTCGCTGTCAATTACCTTACCAACACCATCTTCAATAATATCAATCTTCCAACCAGTTAAATGAGCCGCTAGTCTAACATTTTGACCGCTCTTACCAATAGCTAAAGATAATTTATCAGATGCTACTTTAACAATTGCTTTGTGATCTTTTTCAATTAATTCAATATCAGTAATTTTAGCTGGCGCTAAAGCATTAGCAATAAATTTAGCTGGATCATTACTATATTCAATAATATCAACTTTTTCACCACCTAATTCGGAAATAATAGTTTGAATTCTAGCACCACGTTGACCAACACAAGAACCAACTGGGTCAACATTCTCTGCTTCTGTATAAATCGCTACTTTAGAACGAGAGCCCGCTTCACGAGCCACCGCCTTAAGTTCAACTAAACCATTAGCAATTTCGGGAATTTCTAAGTAGAAAATTTTGCGAAGAATTTCTTCACTGCGACGAGATAAGATAACTTCTGGTCCTTTATGTCCTTCACGAACTTCTTTAACGTAAACTTTAACACGATCAGAAACATTATATCTTTCACCAAAAATTTGTTCTTCAGCTGGTAAAATACCAATGGCTTTACCTAAGTCAACAAATACTAAACGACCTTCACGACGTTGTACAATGCCGGAAACGACTTCGCCTTCTTTATCTTTAAATTCATCAAAAATCATATCACGTTCCATTTCACGCAATTTTTGAATGATAACTTGTTTAGCAGTTTGAGCCGCCATGCGTCCATAAGATTCAGGAATTGGTAAATCAGTAATAAGTTCATCACCAACTTTAACGCCAGACTTTAAAATCGCTGCCTCTTTTAACTGAATATCAGTTTTAGGGTTGAACTTACGAATTTCCTGACCATTAGCATCAAGCTCTGGTTCAGTATAAACTGGTTCTTCTTTAGCATTCTTATCTTGAGGACCATAAAGACGCTGTAACATTTCAGCTTCTTCTTGCTCTGGCAAATCCTCAACTACTGTTTTAACGTCAAAAATCTCACTGGTACCAGTGTTAACATCAAATTTTACTTTGATATTCTGATTTTTTTCGCCGTAATCCTTACGATAAGCAGCTGCTAGAGCGAGTTCGATAGTCGACACTACTGTGTCGTACTCCAAATTTTTCTCCTCACACACCTGTTTAATGGCGTTTGATAATTCAGACATAATATTTAGTAGACCCCTTTTAAAATGGCGTCTTTATTTATAGTTAGAGAAAAAGCTAATTGTAAGAACAACTAGCTTTATAAATACATAATAGCAAATATTGTGATTTTGTCAAAATCTACCAAATAGCCGCACAACTTGAACCATTTGCCGCTGTAGTAGCACAAACCATCCATTTAAGCAGATAGCTAGTTATTCCCCAGGAAGCCAAAATTATCAATAGTCCAATAAATAAGGCTCTAATCTGTCCCATAGCATCTTTCATTTGAGCTTCATTGCCGTTTGAAGTCATATATTTAAATCCAGAAAAAACTAAGAGAGCTACTACTAATAGGGCTAAAAAAGTAAATATAACTTTAAGTATTTGCAAAACAATAACTTTAATATCCTTAGGATTGGTACCGTAATTATTAGCGGTTGATTGCTGTAATAAAGTTTGATTATTTAATAAGGTTGAATCAGCTGAAGCTGGTGAAATTACGGGCAGCATGTTAAACTGCAAAATTCCTAATGAAATTAGAAATAAAAAGGATAGTAAGTATTTTTTAGCAAGATGCATATTATTTTGATATAATTATAAAACACTATTCATATTATACGTAAAAAAAAGCCAAAAGACAAACTCATGAATCTATCTTCTAAAATCGCCTACAACACTATCATTCAAATAGTCGGAAAAATAGTTTCCACTATTTTAGGTCTTATTTCTTTGGCGATGATGGCTCGTTATTTAGGCCAAGCTGGTTTCGGTTCTTACACCACAATTATTACCTTTGTTTCTTTCTTTGCTATCATCGCCGATCTAGGTTTAACTCTGGTTACTGTTCAGATGATTAGTCTTCCTGGCACCGACGAACACAAAGTTTTAAATAATCTGTTTGGCCTACGCCTAGTTTCAATTGTTATTTTTTTGGGGCTAGCCCCAATTATTGCTATTTTTTCGCCTTATCCATTATATGTAAAAACGGGAGTTTTAATTGCTACTCTGTCTTTTTTGTTTCCTGCCTTAAATCAAGTTCTAATTGGTTTGTTTCAAAAGAGACTAAGAATGGACAAATCAGTAATTGCCGAGACTCTTGGTCGTATATTATTAGTAGGTGGTATCTATTTAGCCATCACCTCCGGTTTTGGTTTAAATGGAATCTTATGGGCAACCGTTATTTCCGCTGGCTTTAATTTTTTAATTGCTTATTTACTAGCCACCAAATTCAGACTTATCAAACCAGCTTTTGATTTTGCTTTGTGGCGAGAAATTATTAAAAAAAGTTGGCCACTGGCAGTTACTATTGTTCTTAATTTATTATATTTAAAAACTGACACTTTAATTTTATCTTTAATAAAAAGTCCGGGGGAAGTTGGTTTGTATGGTGCAGCTTATCGAATTATTGATGTCCTTACTACTTTACCATTTATGTTCGCTGGTATTATTTTACCGATTTTAACCTCATCTTGGTTTGAGGGCAAAAAAGAATATTTTGCCTCAGTACTTCAAAAATCTTTTGATTTAATGGCGATATTTTCACTGCCAATTATTGCCGGGACTTTAATTTTAGCTCGCCCTTTAATTGTTTTAGTAGCTGGCGAAGATTTTGCAGATAGTGGTTTAATTTTAAAAATATTAATTTTCGCTTTAGTAGCTATATTTTTGGGATGCATGTTTGCTCACGCCGTCATTGCCATTGGTAAACAAAAAAAAATGATTGGTCCTTATATTTTTGTTAGTCTCTCGGCCATTATTTTATATTTAATTCTTATCCCCCTATTCTCCTACTATGGAGCGGCGTTTGTTACCATTTACAGCGAGTTAACTATTGCTCTTTTATCAGCTTACGTCGTTTGGAAATACACTAAATTTATTCCTAGTTTTAAAATAATTGGTAAATCAATAATCGCCTCCCTAGTTATGTGGTTGGTTCTTTATTTGATTCCTAATAATTTTTATTATTCATGGCTAGGTTTAATAATTAGTGGGACTCTGTCTTTTTTAATCTACTTTATCGCCCTTTATTTAATTAAAGGCTTAACTCAAAATGATTTAAAAATTTTACTAAATAAAAAACTTTAATTATATGGACAAAAAATTAGAACCCGTCATTATTTTTGAAAATGATGATTACTTAATTATTAATAAACCAGCCGGACTTATCGTTCATGGTGGCACCGGCATCACTGAACCAGTCTTAACCGATTGGCTACGGGTGCGCTATCCAGAAATTGAAGATGTTGGTGATGATCCAATTCGTCCAGGAATCGTTCATCGCTTAGATAAAGAAGCTAGCGGATTAATGATTATCGCCAAAACTCAAAAAGCTTTTAATCATTTTAAAAAACAGTTTCAAAATCGCCGCGTTGTTAAAAAATATTTAGCTTTAGCTCATGGACAAATTAGTAAAGAAGAAGATGTTGTTTCCTTTCCAATTAGAAGGTCCAAAGATGGTTATAAAATGGCGGCCTTACCTGTTAGTTCTGAAACGATTAGTGATAAAAACAAACCAAATAATCGCGACCGTGGCACTTTAAGAGCTCAAGACGAGTCCAAAGAAGCAATTACCGAATTTAGCGTACTACATAAATATATTAACTATACTTTATTAGAAGTTAAGATAAAGACTGGCCGCACTCACCAAATTCGCGTTCATTTATACGCTTACGGACACCCATTGCTTGGTGACCCATTATACTGGACTAAAAAATCAAAAGTAAAGAATGAAAAGGTAAGTTTAGGCCGGATTTTCTTAGTAGCCCGCGAACTTAGTTTTAAAGACTTAGATGGCGAAAAACAAAACTTTATTATTGAAATACCAGTTGACTTACAAGGCTTTCTAGATAAAACCAAATAAACACACTATCTTTTGACGGAAATCTCAGTTTCCGATATAATAGACAAAGAATTATAAAAAATTAATCTTAAAAAACTATGAAAAAAAAGAGGAACATCATTCTTGGTTCAGCTGTTCTACTTGTAGTAGTAGCAGTTATTCTAGGAATTACCTTATATAACAGTAAGGGCAATCTTAAGCCTGAAGAGGCTAGAGTAAAAGTAGAAAGTTTTGTTAACACTTATTTAATGCAAAATGGTGCCAAGGCTACCGTTTCTAACGTAACTGAATCTTACGGTCTTTATAAAATGAAGGTCAGTATTGGCGCTAACCAAACTGTCGATACCTATGTTTCTCGCGATGGTAAACTTTTCTTCCCTCAAGCTTTAGATATCGCTAAAACTGTTGCTGATGCTACTGGTGCTGGAGCTACTGCTAAAGCTGATCAATCAGCTCCTGCTCCAACAAATTTAACTAAAACAGATAAACCAAAAGTAGAATTATTTGTTATGAGTTACTGCCCATATGGTACTCAAATTGAAAAAGGTATCTTACCAGTAGTTGCTGCTCTTGGTAAAAAAATTGATTTCGAAATTAAGTTCGTTGATTACTCAATGCACGGCGATAAAGAATTAAAAGAAAATTTAGTTCAATATTGTATTCAAAAAGAACAACCTACAAAATTTGATAACTACTTATCATGTTTCTTAAAAGCTAGCGATAGCGCTTCTTGCCTAGTTAGCTCCAATGTTGATGTTGAGAAAAACAACACTTGTGTGGCCAAACAAGATAGCACTTACAAGGTAACTGAAAATGCTAAAAATAATGTTGGTTATCAAGGTACTTATCCTGGTTTTGATCTTAACAAGGATGACAATACTAAATATAATGTTGGTGGTTCTCCAACTTTAATTATCAATGGTACAGAAGCTACTAGTGCTCGTGATAGTGCTAGTTTACTTAAGACTATTTGTTCTGCTTTCAACAACGAACCTGCTGAATGTAAAACTGCCTTATCTTCTGCTAGTCCAGCTGCTGGTTTCGGTGAAGGAACAGCTACTGGCGGTACTGCTGCCGGTTGTGCTCAATAAAAAAAACTATAGTGACAATAAAAAAAGACGAGGATTTAATCCTCGTCTTTTTTATTTTGGTATTTTATATAGTGGCAGTTAAATCGGCTTTTAAAGAATCCTTACTACGCATGCCGATAAATTCAGCGGCAACTTCTCCGTTCTTAAATAACTTCATATTAGGAATACTTTGAATTTCATACTTAATTGCTAAGTCTTGATTATTAGCTTCTTCAGTATTAACTTTTACAATCTTGATTTTTCCAGCTAGTTCAATAGCTAAATCATCCAAGATTGGGGCCATCATTCGACATGGTCCACACCAAGGAGCCCAAAAATCGACCAACACTGGAATTTCACTTTTTAAGACCTCGACCTCAAAATTATCTTTGTTTACATCTAATGCTTGTGACATAAAATTATTGTTTAATTATTTCTTTAAATATTTTAGCAATCTTTTCCGATTGTTTATTTTTTTTCAAAAAACAACAGTCCATATCTTCTTCTAGAAGTTTACTCATTAAAGATGAAATGGCTGATCTGGCCGCTTTAAGCTGAACGATTACGGCTAAACATTCTTTATCCTTGCAGTTTAACATTTTTTTAGCCCCTTCTAATTGCCCAACAATAATATTAATTCTTTGCTCAGTTGTTTTCATATGATTATACTCTATCATATACCCCTAGGGGGTGTCAACAATAACCCAATAATTATGTTTATCATTATATAATTTAAAGTTTTTAAAACCAGCTAAGACTAATAACTTTCTAAGACCATTTTTTGTAAAAGCGTGGTAATATCTAACGCTAACTGCCTCGCCTTTATTATTTTTCCACGGAAAAAGTAAATCACCAAATTCTAAATCACTTCTTAAGGTAATTTTTTGCCAAATATTTTTAAACAAGTATTTTTGATATTTTTTATTATCCCACAAACGCCAGACGCTAAAAATAATTTGTCCTTGTGGAGCGCAAACTGACTTTAATTGTTCTAGCGCCTGAAGTCTTAACTCTTTACTGGGTAAGTGATGCAGAACTGCTACTGAAATAACTAAATTAAATTTTTGATTAAGCGTTTCTAGTTTTAAAATATCTAAAACTTTAAAATTTTGATCAGGATAATTTACCTTAGCCAATTTAATTAACTCTTCACTACTATCAACTCCTAAATAACTTACTTTTTTATTAGTTAAATTTTCTATTAAGCGGCCATTGCCACAGCCAACATCTAAAACCGAGTAGCCATCACGCAAATTGCTTAAAACTTTTTCCAGTTCTGGCCAAATATATTTTTTGCGAGTCACATCAAACTGAGCCGCTATTTCACGATAATTATCATGCACTATTTTAAGTAATTTATTTTGTGTTTCTGTCTTCATTCTAATCCAAATAAGTTTTATAGCGGTAATCTTTACCACCAGCGTCTTTAACCTTCTTTAATTTTAAACAATTATCACAAGTACAACAATCTTTAGCATCATGATCACCAAAATATTTTAAAATATATTGTTGACGACAACCGATTTGATAAACGTACTGCTCCATTTCGTCTAATTTTTCGTAGGCTCGGTCGGCTTTATTCTTTAGTGACTTAAAATCTAAATTTAAATCTTCAGCGCGTACTCGTTTTAAAATTTTGATTTCCGTGCCGCGAAATGGTGCTCGGTATTCGACTAAATCTTTTTCCACTAATTTTTTTATAGTTCGCGACAAAGAATCTTTTTTAACATTCATAACTCTGGCTGCATCTTCTAAACTAATTTCCCAACCGGCTTCAAATTCTTTGCCAAATTTTTCAAATAATAAACTAATAACCTCAATTTGCACTTTAGCTCTTTTGCCCGAGGCTTCAAACATCGCATTAACATCAGCCTTGGCTTTTAAATAAGCATTGGAATTCTTTTCGTTAGGACGTGACAAATAACCTTCTTTTTCTAAAATTTTAAGAGCGGTGCCAACGGCCATTTCCGGCACGCGTTCGGATAAATTTTGAATAATTTCTGAGTAAGTAACTAAAACCGTTTCTTGACCAATTTCTTCGTTGCGATCTGACCAATCGGCCAACAGTTCATAAATTTCAATAATAATATTGGGCGATGGATTATCACCCTTAATAAAAAATTCTCTAAGATATCTATCTTGAGGTGAATAAAATAATAAACAAAAACTAGTTTTACCATCACGACCGGCACGTCCTGCTTCCTGATAATAAGCTTCAATTGTTCCTGGCAGGTCGTGGTGAATCACGAAACGAATATCCTTCTTATTGATTCCTAAACCAAAGGCATTGGTGGCAATTACTACCTGAGCCTCACCTTTCATAAAACTATTTTGCACCCAATCACGAGATTCCGCGTCCATGCCAGCATGATAAACAACCGCTTTAATATTTCGTTCAATCAAAAGTTCGGCTAGTTCATCCGCTTTAGAGCGAGTACCCACATAAATAATTCCTGAACCTAAATTATTATTATCGAGTGCGTCTAGAATATATTGAACCTTCTGGCCGCTACTAGCTTGCACTACGGCTAGTTGTAAATTAGGACGAGCAAAACCAGAGATTACATATTTAGGGTCAGCTAAGTTTAATTGTTTAGAAATATCTTCACGTACCTCTGGAGTAGCGGTGGCAGTTAGAGCTACAACAATTGGCGAACCAATCATTTTTACCACTTCTTTTAGACGCATGTAACTTGGTCTAAAATCATGACCCCACTGCGAAATACAATGAGCTTCATCAATGGCGAATAAAGAAACTTTTAAGCCTCTTAAATCAGACATGAAGGCGGCGTTATAAAAACGTTCGGGAGCAATATAAATTATTTTATAATATCCCTCTTTAATACGACGTAATCTTTCTTCACTTTCTTTCTGTGATAATGATGAATTAATAAAAGTTGAAGGAATGCCCACCGCATCCAAAGAATCAACCTGATCTTTCATTAAAGCAATTAGTGGCGATACTACTAAAGTAATTCCTTCAAAAATTAAAGCCGGTAATTGATAAATCATGGATTTACCACCACCAGTCGGTAGAATCACTACCGTGTCATGACCAGCTAAAATATGATCAATCGCTTCTTCTTGCCCAGGACGAAAAGACTCATAACCAAAATGAATCTTAAGTAAATCTAGTAATTGTTTTTTACGGTGTGGCATGAGCAGAAAAAAGAACCGCTACTAAGCGGTTTTTTTATTTTTATAAATATTTAAAACATTTTTAAACAGAAAGGCGATAGTCATTGGACCAATTCCACCAGGTACCGGTGAAATATATGAAGCTTTTTCTTTGACGTTATCAAAGTCAACATCGCCACAAACTTTATCACCCACTTGAGTGGTCCCAATATCAATAATGACCGCGTCATGTTTTATCATACCTTCTTTAATAAAGAATGGGGCGCCAATTGCTACAACTAAAACATCAACTGTCTCTGATATTTTGGCCACTTCGCTGGCATCACGAGCGGTAATTCCTTTAACTTCTTTAAAACCATAATCAGTTAATAACTTTTTTAAAGCATCACCAAAAACATCCGAATTATATAAGGCACCCGCACTTAACTCTTTAGCTTTTATTTTAGTGCTATCTAACATCAGCTTAACTGAGGCTAAAACTGGAGACATCACATTCGCTGGATGATTATCTAAAAAACCATCCGCATCTTTTTTAGGATCAAGAGCTGACATTACTTTGTCAGTATCAACATTTTCTGGAAGAGGCAACTGAACTAAAACCGAATCAATCGCGTCATCATTATTTAAGAATTTTATAGTTTCAATAATTTCAGCTTCTGAAGTTGCTTCTTCAAGTTCGTATAAGTAAGTATCAACACCTAATTTTTTAGCTTCTCGTTCTTTCAGTTTTACATAAAGCTGTGAATCAGGACGGGAACCCACCAAAACAATAGCTAAGCTTGGATGAGCTTCACCATTTTGTACTGCCTCAAAAACTTCGAGAGCAATTTTATCTTTTACTTTTTCAGCCAACTTACGGCCATCAATTATTTTCATGATTTTTATTTTTTATAAATTGGAAAATGCTGACACAAATCTTTTACTTCTTGTTTTAAAGAATCAGTCTCGGCCTGTTTAGTTAAAGCACGGTCAATGATATCAGCTAATATTTTCATCTCGGCCTCTTTCATGCCCCGAGTAGTCACTGCCGGCGTACCAATTCTAATACCCGATGGATTCATTGGCGGATTAGGATCATTAGGAATAGTCGAGCGTGAAACAGAAATACCAATTTTCTCTAAAGCAATTTCCGCGTCTTTTCCAACAAGGCCTTTGCTGTTTAAATCAACTACCATTAAATGATTATCAGTGCCACCCGATACAATTTTATAACCCTTAGCAATTAATTCATTAGCTAAAAATTTAGCGTTAATAATTACTTGTTTTGAATATTCTTTAAATTCTGGTTTTAAAGCTTCACCAAAAGCCACGGCTTTAGCGGCGGTAATGTGATCATGAGGACCACCTTGCATTCCTGGAAAAACAGCGCGATCAATTTGTTTGGCAAACTTTTCCTTACACATAATAATGGCCCCGCGTGGACCACGCAAAGTTTTATGAGTGGTAGTAGATGTCACATCAAAATATGGAATTGGTGAACCAACAATACCAGCGGCGACTAGTCCAGCAATATGAGCGATATCAGCAAAAGTATAAGCACCAACTTCATCCGCAATCTCTTTAAATTTTTGCCAATCAATTTCTCTAGAATAGGCTGAGAAACCAGCCACAATCATTTTTGGTTTTTCTTTTAAAGCAATCCGACGCACTTCCTCCATATCAATAATTCCGGTTTCTGGATTAACGCCATATTGAACGAAGTTATATAAACGACCAGAAAAATTAACGCTATGACCATGGGATAAATGTCCGCCATGATCTAATCTTAAACCAAGAACCTTATCACCTGGTTTTAAAAAGGCCATATAAACAGCGGCGTTAGCCGGTGAACCAGATAAAGCTTGAACATTAACGTGCTCCGCCCCAAATAATTCTTTAGCACGGGCAATTGCCAGGTCTTCAACTTTATCAATTACACTATTACCACCATAATAGCGATGACCACTATAGCCTTCGCTGTACTTATTAGCAAGAGCGGTCGACATCGCTTCTAAAACCGCTTGTGAAGCATAGTTTTCGGAAGCAATGAGCTCGATTTCATTTTCCTGACGAGCCTCTTCTTCACTGATATATTCCCAAAGTTTTGGATCTTGGTTTGGCAAAAATTCGTATTTCATATGTTTGTTTTATGCCTTTTTATCATAGTTTAGCGAGGGGTTTTTGTCAAAAAAAACGCTTAGCCTTTCGCCAAGCGTTCTTATTTATAGTTTCTTTAACTTTTCCCACCTTAAAGTAAAAGATACTTTAACTGTTTCACAAATCTTTGGATTAAGTAAATTGTCTAAAGACCGTTCGCGAATCAAAGCGTCTCGCACTTCAGTGGCCGAAATCTTTGGGGTTTCGCCGTCAAATCGATTAAAAAGTTTACATGGTCTTTTGTGCTCTAAAAAGAAATAAATATCCTCTTCGCAACCACCAAAGAAAACCACTTCTTTTTTATCAATTTTTCTAAGATCCAAAATATCATCCAAAGCCAATAACCATTCTTCATTTGTTGGATAATCTGGTAAACCAACGATGGCGATATTACCAAAAACTTCTTTGATAAATCGCCGCCGGTCTTCATAAGAAAAGAGATGTCTAAAAGATATCGGTGCGTTCGAACTGCCCAAAATAACTAAACAGTTTTCGATACCGAACGAGTCAATCATACCTTTTATCACCACCTCATGACCAATGTGGAGCGGTGAGAAACGCCCCACAAAAACTCCAAATTTCTGTTCCATTCTATAATTCTTTTTTTTGTTAATAATCGTTAATTATTAAGAAAACTCTAACAATAAAACATCTTTTAGTCAAGTTAAAATAAGCCAGCGTTTAATGAGAATTTTTGCCAAAATAAAAAAGGATATCTATTTTAAGATATCCTTTAAATTAAATGTAAGACTTTATATTCTTACATCAATACCAGCCATTAAGTTCTTATGACCACTTTCCGTGTCATAGGCAGGCATTGCCCACATCTTTAAATCATTGCTGATTTTGTAAGAAATTACGGGGCCAATTCCGTTGTACCTCCAAGCTCTTAGTCCTAGGTCCATTTTTTCAGAAACTTTATAAGATAAAGTAGCTTTATACCAATAGTTATCTTTACCATCACCCTTTTCTGTTAGGAGAAGAAATGAGGTTTTACCCTTACCAAGCCATAGACTTGAAGCTAGACGATATAATGCTGGATTTTGTTCTATACCAACACTTAAACCAACGTTTATCCATTTAGCCGGAGAATATGCCAGCCCGCAATACGCTTCTGCCCATTTTTCTTGAACAAAGGCAAAATACGTAAAATCTACTTTCTCACTAAGAGATTTGGTTCCAAAGATCATTACCGTTGGCGACACGGTGTTATCAGAAAACTTTGCATAAGCAGTAACTTGAGAAAAAGAGATAAAAGATACTAAAAAAAATACTGCGGAAATAATTAACTTTTTCATGATTATTTATTTTTTAATGTTCTTGACTTATTGTCTTAAACTAAGTATATACTATATAAATCATTTTGTCAATAGTACAGCAACAAATAGATTAGTCGTTCTTTATTTTTTTACTTATTTTAAACAAAATTATACTGTTGACAATATTTCGTCAAAAATATATAATAAAGAAACTAATAACGCTTTAAAACTATGATTCAAGAATTATTTAAAAAATTGGGTTTCTCTGACAAAGAAATTGATATTTATTTAGTCATTTTGCAAAACGGAAAGATATCACCAAATGATTTAGCAAAAATAACTAAAATAAAAAGGACCACTGTTTATAGCGTGGTTAATGAATTAAAAAACAAAGGAGTTGTCTCTCAAGATTTTTCCCAAGCAAAAACTTATATAGCTGCCCTGCCGCCAGAGGATATTATTAATATAATTAAAAAAGAGGAGAAAGAAATTGAAAGAAAAAAAGGGATTATTAGTGAACTAGTTACTGAATTAAAAAATATCACCGGAGAAGTAAAATATTCAATTCCAAAAATACGTTTTATTTCTGAAGAAGAATTAGAATCATTTTTATATAAACAAACTGAAAAATGGAATGAGAGCATGTTAAAAACCGAACCTTTGTGGAATGGCTTTCAAGATAATTCTTTTGTTGAGTATTATCAGAAATGGGTTGATTGGTATTGGAAACAAAATTCTTCAAAAAAAATAAAACTTCAACTTCTTACCAACCAATCAATCACCGAGAAACAATTAAAAAAAATAAACTATCCAAATAGAGAGGTTAAATTTTATAAAAAAAGTCATACCTTTTCCGCTACCACCTGGATCACTGGGGAATACATGATCATATTAGAGACTAAGCAAAGACCGCACTATGCTATAGAAATAAGAAATTCTGTTTTAACAAGCAATCAGAGAGAAATATTTAAAACTCTATGGGATTGTGCTAAATAAAAAAATCCAGCTAGTTTAGCTGGATTTTTTATTACAACTTTTTAACCATATAACTCTCCTTCAACTTATAATCAGTCTTCCGATAATAATCTCTAACGCCTACCCCCGAAATAATCGCCATTTTTTTAGCACCTAATTCTTTCGCGATTTTTTCAGCTTCAGCTAATAATATCTTACCCAATCCACGATGTTGAGTTTTTTTACCACCACCAACCGGCATTAGTTGACCGTAAACATGAAGTTCGCGAATCATGGCCGGTGCAATTAAACTAGTCTCGCTCATTCTTAAACGACAGAAGCCGTATAAAGTTTTATCATCAGAACTATCAGCGCTAATAAAATACTCTGTGCCGCCACCAGCCGCATATTGTTCCACATTAATTTTGAAGTCTTTAACGTAAGCAGTTTCTTTAGATTCACGGCAACGAATACAATTGCATTTAACACCACGCTGCTGCATTATCTGACGTAAGTTAGTAATTTTATTGCCCGCTAAAATTGACTCACCCGGAATATCCCGAATCAATCTAATAATACGAACGTATTTAGGCGTAAAATTTTTACAATCAACTATTAATTCTTGAAGCTCAGCGTCAGAGTATGGTTTATATTTTCCCGCTTTCCACCAACGATATAATAAACTCCCTTGAGTTACCACGGTTGGATAAAATTTAATTTGATCAGGTTGAAAACGCTCATCAGTAAATAATAATTTATATAATTCTAAATCTTTAGTTGGCGTTGAACCAGGTAAAGCCGGCATGATGTGATAAGTAACTTTAAAGCCAAAATCACGCAACTCTTTAGTGGCCCGAGAAATTTCGGCCACGTTATGACCACGATTATTTAATTTTAATATTTCATCATCTGGTGCCTGCACACCGATTTCCACGCGAGTACAACCAAGTTCTCTCATCTGTCTTAGTTCTTTTCCATTAATATAATCTGGACGTGTCTCAAGTGTTAAACCAATAATTTTATACTGAGCGGTTTCATTTTTTTTCTGTTCTTTACTTAGCGCGATTTTTAAATCGGCTAGTGTCATTGATTTTGGGTACGGTGAAATTACTTTACCAATGACTGATTTTAGAATTTGTAATTTTGACTCACCATCAGATTCTAAATAAGAACCAATGCTTTTATTTTTTCGAAGTTTGGTAAAATCATTAGCCGCCCGAAAACAATTTAAGATATACCAATATTGATATCTATCGGGTAAATAACTCCAAGTACCACCAATGACAATAATTTCAATTTTATTTGGTTCGTGCCCATTATTTTCTAGAGAGTTTAATCGTAACACTGTTTGTTTATAAGGATCAAAATTACACTTAACCGCCCGCATGACTGCTGGCTCATTTGGTAAGTAGCTAGTTGGCATGCCTGGTTCATTAGGACAGTAGGCGCAATTACCAGGACAAGAATAAGGTTTAGTTAAAACGGCAACAGGAGCAATTCCTGATAAAGTTCGAATTGAGCGTTTTCTTAATAATCCTTCCCAAAGATTTTTATCAAAACCACGAGGCAATTGATTACGACGATTTAAATCGCGATAAACCTCTAATATCTGGGAATTAAGTAATGACTCAATCTTGTATTTTTTAGAAAGTTCCCGCTTCGCCTCAGCCAAATCATCGCGTGTTTTCACGCGATTGTGCCAATATTTAATTAAATCTATTATTGCTTCCTGCATTCGTTTGGGCTATAATCTATATGTTTATTACTATAAGATATACTAATTTCTCTAAATTCACAACTATGAAAAAAATTCTCTCAGTCGCTATCTTAGCCTTTTCTTTTATCATTTTTGCTCATTCCGCGCAAGCCTTTGAAGTTAAGGTCGACAATTCGGTTAACTTAAATAAAGAAGAAATTGCTGATGGTAATGTTTATGCTAGTTGTGGTGATATGAAAATTGATGGCACAGTTAATGGTGATGTGATTGCCGTATGCAAAAGCATTGTGGTAAATGGCACAATTAATGGTGATTTAATTGCTTTCAGTCAGGATATTACTGTTAATGGTGAAGTAAAAGGTAGTACTCGGGTGGCTGGAACAAACATTACTATTAATGGTGTCGTTGATCACAACGTTAACGCTTTTGGCACCGAAATAAATCTAACACCAAACTCTACGGTTGCTTGGGATGTTTTAGTGGCCGGGGTTAATGGTCAATTTAATGGCACTATTGCTGGTAACTTGCATGGGTCAATTGCCGCCGCTAATGTCGCCGGAAAAATTGGTAAAAATATTAATTTAACAATTGATGATAACAATGCTAAACAAGGTGGACTACTTATCACCAAAGATGCAGTTGTTGGTGGTGGTCTAACTTACACCGCTGGACAAGATGCTCGAATCGAAAGTGCTTCCTCAATTGTTGGTCCGGTGCTTAGACAAGCTGAAAAAATAAAAACGGAAACACCAATAGATTTTTTAGCGGGAATCTTTTATAAATTATCAGCCTTATTCTTAATTGGTTTAGTTTTAATTAGTCTTAAGAAAAAAGCGGTTTATGATGTAGCTCAAAATTTAGAAATTAAAAATTGGCAATCATCTTTAATTGGACTTGGCGCCTTTATTCTAACTCCGGTTATTATTTTATTCTTTGTCTTTACTATTATCGGAATTCCTTTGGCTTTATTGTTACTGGCTACTTATTTAATACTACTTACACTTGGCGTAATTATATCAGCTTTTTTTGTCGGCAACACCCTATTAAAAAGTTTTATCAAAAAACCACTCAATGCTTTTGCGGTTTTAATTTTTGGTTTAACTATCTTTGTTTTATTAGCTTCTATACCATACATCGGTTGGTCTTTTGTCTTGGTGTTTATGGCCTATGGTTTAGGTGGTATCTTAATCACTATTAAAAATTATTTATATGCTTAATCCAGAAATATTTAAAGCTTACGACATTAGAGGAATCTACAACACTGACTTTGACGATGAGGTCGCTTATCAAATGGCGCTAGCTTATGTTGATTTACGTAAAACCGATATTGATTATGACGCCACTCGCCCACTAAAATTAGCGGTTGGTATGGATATGCGCTTATCATCACCAGCTCTTAAGGAAAAAGTAATTGCCGGTTTTGTCGCCGCTGGCGTTGATGTGTTTGATTTTGGCATGGTATCTACACCAGCCTTTTATTTTGCGGTGGCTAGTTATAAACTTGACGGCGGAATGATGGTTTCTGCCTCTCATAATCCTGGCGGTTGGAATGGATTTAAACTTGTTAGATCTAGAGCCGTTCCTGTCAGTGGTGAAACAGGAATTCAAACCATTAAAAATAAAATTCTAGCTAATGATTTTAAATTAGCTGAAACCCCAGGCACCGTAACTATTAAAACAAATATTGCCAAGGAACAATTATTACACGACAACGATTATCTTAATTTAAAAAATATTAAACCAATGAAAGTGGTGGTTGATACTGCTAATGGCATGGGTGCTCAATATATTTTTGAATTATTTAAAGAACTGCCAATTGTTTTACTACCTTTAAATTTTGAATTTGATGGCTCTTTTCCCGCTCATGAAGCTGATCCGCTTAAAGAAGAAAATATGCGCCAACTGCAAAAAATGGTAATTGAAAAAGGGGCTGATTTAGGAATTGCCACCGATGGCGATGCTGACCGAGTCTTTTTTGTTGACAACGAAGGACAAACAATTGAACCAGCTATTGTTCGCGGACTACTCGCTAAAATATTTTTAGCCATTAAACCGGGATGTAAAATCGGTTATGATGTTAGACCAGGACGAATCACTCAAGATTTAATTTTACGCCACGGCGGTATTCCAGTTATTACTCGCGTCGGTCACTCTTTAATTAAAGAACAAATGCTCCGTGATGATATTTATTTTGCCGGTGAGTCATCCGGACATTTCTTTTTAAATTTACCTATTGGTTGTTTTGAAATGCCAAATATTATGATCGGTAAATTACTTGAAGAATTTTCTAACTGCGGTCAAAAACTGTCTGACTACTTACCAGAATTTAGAAAATATTTTTCTTCTGGTGAAATAAATAATGAAACCACGGACAAAGAAGCGGTCTTAAAAGCAATTGCTGAGAGATATGCTGACGGAAAAATAAGTCTCTTAGACGGTATTACCGTCGAATACCCTGATTATTGGTTTAATGTTCGAGCTTCTAACACTGAAAATAAAGTACGTCTGAACTTAGAGGCAACTACTCCAGAATTAATGGCTCAAAAACGTGACGAAGTTTTAGCTTTCATTAAATAAGCTCAAATAAAAAAAGACTCTTGCAATCAAGAGTCTTTTTTTAAACTATTTTTTTCTAATAACTTCTATTGTGCATTTATTAAGCAAAGCAGCTAAGGCTCCAACCGCCGCCAAAATCGGCGCCACGATTGTTCCAACAGCCGCAAAAGTAACAGGAATTTCCATCATTACCTTACCTTTTTCATCTTTAATAATTACTCGCTGAACATTACCCTCTTTAATTAACTCTTTAAGTTTCTTTAATAATTCCTGACCATTAATCTTAAATTGTTCTGAATTTTCACTTTCATTTTTTTTGTAAGCCATATTTTTATTAATTCTTTTTATAATATAGTGAGTTAAATATAATAAACAACATTTCTAGTTGATTAACAATTGAATTTATTAAAAATTCTTGATTGTCATCCTTAGCTGCTACTGGCAGAATACAGAAGGCCTTAATATTAAAATTTTCTTGATTTGATTTTACAATACTGCATTGTCCAAAAGAACATTCTCCGCTTAGTAGCTCTTTATTTTCAACTTTAATTTTATCAATTTTTTTATTACCTCGTGAAATAAAATATTCATGAAGATTATTACCACTTCTAATATCAACTATTTTCAAGAGTACCCAATCAGCGTTAATCATTCCCAAAATTCTCTCGGCCGTATGAACAAATAAAGCTTGAATATCTTTTTTGCTTTCGGGATATTTATTAACACTTGAAAAAACTTTTTTCATTTCTTCAATCTGCAAATTTATTGAACCAATATATTTAAAAGTTTCCCGAAGCCTATCTTCTAGCTCTTCTTGTTGTTTTTTATATTTATTAACTTCTCTAGAATAAAAACTAAATAAAATAGCCATTAGCAGAAATAAAGATGAAATAAAAACCGTTTCTGAAACCTCATCTGAAAAGCCGCTAAATTTAACATTAAAAAATGGAGTAATAATTATAACAATAATATTAATTATTATTAGAAATAAAATCCCCTCTCTAAGTTTCTTGTGCTTTTTACTCATATATTAATTTTTTGGTTTTTTAAGATATCTAACCGCCAAAAAGGTGGCAATAGGGGCGGATAAACACAAACTAATAACCCCCACTAAAGTTCTTACGATTTCTGTAGCAATATCTTCATTATTAATGATTTGTGATACCGTTAAAAATGGTT
>Ga0302292_1000143_pt1 | contig 51595 bp, 55 predicted proteins | sample III_Fen_N2_1_FD_194553 | JGI IMG/M metagenome (GOLD analysis project Ga0302292, IMG submission 194553) | Peat permafrost microbial communities from Stordalen Mire near Abisko, Sweden - III_Fen_N2_1 | ecosystem: Environmental > Terrestrial > Soil > Wetlands > Permafrost | place: Sweden: Abisko...
GAATGTATGGTGCATATGTATAGATAGTTCTTTGCAAAGTTTAGGATTTTTTGCTGCATCTTTTTCTAACATAGCTTCAAAAACTTCATCTGGCATCTTAATCATTTTTCTTGCTCCTTTCGTTCCATACCCTAATTTCTTGTCATATTGCTTGTACAGCAACTGATATCCATTAAAAATATATGGGACACCTGAGATATCAGATGCCCCAATTGCCTGAGATAGGAAATTAATCCAAAACACTCTCAGGTTCGTCAGTGTCTTCTGCAACTTCGGCTGGAGATGCGTCCAAAGCATAGAACATTTCTTTTTTGGCTGATACTGTGTTATTAGTATACTCGCCGTTCTGCTTGATTGCAACGTCAACTAGGACGATTTCTCCAATGCACTTATTCAGTTTAGCCTGAAGAGTGGTTAGAGTGTCCTTTTTGCCTAATGCAAACTTGAAAATCTGAGCAAGACGCCAAATCTTGAAAAGATTCAGTTTGTTCTTGTCATCAGGTTCAACTACAAGGTCGAAAACAACCTGTCTGGTGCCTGTAAGTCTCCACCATAGGGATAAGTACTGATTGCCATTTTTATCGGTCTTCATTTCAGTCTTTTCCAGTGAACATTCATGGATTCCTTCAGCGATTTCCAGTGATGGCTTTTTACCATCGAATTTTGTAAAATCAAACATTTTAAGCTCCTTTGTAATATTAATATAAAAAATAGGGAATAAACGAAAGCCAGAGGGCGAACGCCCGTCCCCGTCCAAGGGGGCGGAAGCCCGACAACTAACGAACAGATTCAGACGTATTATCATTAAACACTTTAACCATAGCGAAGACAATTGAGATAACTTCCAATTCATCTTGCTCTAAGACAGAACAAAGATTAACAATGTCTGCAGTAGGTATGGCAACTGAAATGGCAAGTTTATCAGTGGTAGCGTCAATTATGATAGTAAAGAATGTTGCTTGAAAACGTCTAGTGCTGTCACGGTCTTCAATTTCAATAACATGTCCTTTGGCAAGCATAACAGTTTCGATATCCTTACATAAGTTATTGATGTCATATTTAATCATTTTATTCTCCTTTGTGTAGTATATAAATATAAACCGAGGGAGCGAGCCCCATCCTTGGGGCGACCGAGGTGGATAATTGTGTCAAAGATTGACAAAATGGTGTTTCCAGAAATGTAAATATATGTCAGGAGATTTTACTTTTGGAAAGTTTTTTAATTTTAGAAAAGTAGTCATTTTGTCACTTTTTTATTACAATTTATCCAGTTAATTTACATTACTTACATATATTTACATATATTCATTTATTGTTTGTAAATATATGTATATATTGTAATTAAAATACGACAAAAATCGAAAAAAAAAAAATCGAAAAAAAAAGTCAAAGTGAAAAACTTCCATGGAAAAAAATGGAAAAACGGACTGAAACTTGCAATTTCAGCGAAAGACAGACAGAAGCGAGCAATTGAACAAACAATTCAAACTATTGCATTTAAACATTCGAAGTGTTCAAACTCCCGAAGTAGAATTAAGTACTGCTACACGGAGGTAGATCTGTAAGTTGTGGCTAGGCCAAGAAAAAAGCCTCCACATCGTAGAGGCTGATTTCTATTATAGTTTAGTAAGAGTTGTTATTGAATACAATCTTTATGACTGTATCCTGATCTGCTATCTGATCATCTGATATTGTATCAAACATACGATGTTCACTGGCGAGGTATTCCTCAGTTACTTCTTCCAGTAGTTCATAGTCTTCAGCCGGAATGCTAAAGGCTACAATGTCTTGTGTAGTTATCAATTTTCCATGATAGGTTGCAACATATCCTTCATAGTGAAAGTTTGCAGCTCCGCATATAGGACAAAAAGCTTGACTGTGCCATACAGCCGGTTTGACGCATGTGCATCTGTTCCAGTTTGGAGCAAAGAAATGCATCATGTTACTTGGGTTCTGCATTAAGAACAAACGCCAAGCGTGTGTTAACTCCTCACTATAGAATCCAGAGTCTGTATCCAACAATTTCCTTTCCAATTCTTTTCTTGGTACAATCTCATCTGATATGTTAGATTTGAGGTATCCTGTTTCCCAGAATGTCATTGAGTCTGTAGATAAGCCAGTAAGCTTAGCTTCTTCTTCAAGATAGTTAGTGAACTGATTAGTTGTCTTGTCCAGCTCTGGGTGAGTGAACAATACTGATTGGTAGTCAACAGGCTTTTCCTTGGCTGGAATTGTTACAGGAATTACATGAGCATTTCCGTTTACTCTAACGATTTGAATTAATTTCATAGTGATTCTCCTTTCACTTACATAATATCTTCAGCGTATTCTTCTAACAATAATGTAGATTTAATTAAACCTGATTCAATACAGGCACGTTCTAGATTTTCAACAATACATTTACAGTTGTAGTACTGATCACCACATTCTGTAGCGATATTCTGTAGATGTTGTTCATATGATATTTTCTTATTCATTTTATTTCTCCAATCTTTTAATACTATTAGCAATACCGAAATCCTGTCCACGTCCGAAGTTATGAACATAGTCATCAAACCAAGACTTACGTATCCATGCAGGTTCTGGCTCATACTGATTCTCATCATGCATAAATACTTCTTTATAACTGTTGATGTATGTTGTTTCTACTAAACCTGCTTTACATCTGTTCATTTGATTTCTCCTTTTATAACTGCTATTGCTACAACGACTGTTACTATAACGTATATTAGTATGTTTATTGCATTGCCTTCATAAATATACATCATGTTACTTACCTGCCTTTCTTTCAAACTCTTTACAATACATACAAGCATGTGGAATGTTCTTGTTGTTGAATGTACATGTTGCCCAATAACAGTCTGTGTCTGCATAGATGCATGTCTCTGCTCTAAACATGAGTTCAGCAAACTGTCTATTTACTATCTTTGATTCATAGTATGCTACTCTTGCATTTTCGTATGCTACATTAACTACTTGCTGTGTTACAGCTTCTGACTTTCTGATCTTCATTATTGTTTCTCCTTCTACAATAATAATAAATAAACCAAGACATGATTATCTTAGTTACTGTTTACAATAACGTTATTAGGCATAGGGGTGGGGTTTAAAATTTACTATTTTCACTTATACTCTATATACATATATAGAATACTTATATATTTTGTTGTTCAATAAAACTTACAAAATATGCCTACTCAAAATATAGAACCATCGGATACCTAATTCTTTTTGTTGTTCAATAAACTAACAAATAAACACCCGAAAAATAATCCGTATATAGAAGACGGGGGGTACCCCTAACACTTGACATTTTTGTAAATATTTGCTAAACTCAAAATATCGAAAGGAGATCATCAATATGGCAAAATTTACCAAACACATGACAATCTCATACAATCAAAAGACCAGTCAGTTCGCACTGGACTTTTCCGAGGGCCTTCCTGCTCAATTAATAATTGATATGTTATTAACTGCGCTGGTGAAGGTCATTTCTATGATACTCAAGAATGTGCCCCAATCCCAAAAAGATATGATGAATACCGATATGTACGACCGTATGAATATCGCATTCACCAATATCCTGGAAGGCATCATCCCATCCTCAGAAATCCCAGATTTAACTGAAGAGGCTATTCTTGAAGCTGAGAATAAAATCATTAAGGATGCCGCTACTTCAGGTATGCAATTAACCGAGTATCTCAAGAAACAACAGGCTAACCGAAAACCATGCTAGAACGATGCCCCCGTTGCGGACAAAAGTGGCAACCCACTACAGCAATGAACACCGGTCCTTCCGAGTTCTGGAAAGAGTGTTCCAATAAGAATTGTAATTCCTATTACAATACTTACATTCCGCAAGCCCACCAACATGCATTCCACGAAGACCCACATATGTTCGTTGGTAATTTCGGGGGTTACGGTTCCGGTAAGACTCTAACCTCACGCGAGGAAATTTATAAGCACGTCCTCATTACCCCTGCCGGTAACACACTTATTGGCGCCAATGTTGCATCCCAGTATGAACAGACGATTAAACGAGAAATCGAAGCGGATATGCCAATCGCATTCATACGAAAGATCAACACACAGAAACAGTACTATGACCTTCAGAATGGACATCGGATTATGTACCGCCCGTACGACGACCCGGATAAGCTCAGATCCTATAATCTTACGTCCTTTCTGATTGTTGAGGCATCCGAGGTGAAGGAGCAGAGTTTCACACAGCTCAAGACACGAGCTAGAAATCTTGCTGCAACTTCACCTCTTATGGATGCCAACACCAACCAACCAATCTGCAAAATGGCAGCCAATGGAGTATTGATTCCTGTAATCGAACACAACTGGATTAAAGGAATCATCGAATCCAATCCGTCCGCTGGGTGGATTAGAGATAACGTCCTCCTTAATTCAGATGACATTTTCAAGCATGGTGAGGTCATAGACATTTTCGAAGTTGACCCCATGCGAGCAGACAAACATATTTCCACTCATGTCACAAGTACTTCTGCCAATGAGTTTTTACCACCGAACTTCATTGAACAGAATACGAAAAATAAACCGCTGTGGTGGGTTAACCGTTTCATTTATGGCAGTTTCCTTTACGCCGAGGGGCTTGTGTACCCTGGTGCGATGAAAGTCGTTGTGGATGATTTTGACATCTCAAAGGAATGGAAACGAATGGTGTCCTTTGACTACGGTCTTGCAGATGATGCGGTTTTCCTATTCGCAGCAATAGACGAACAGAAATCTATTGTCTACCTTTATAAAGAAATCCGAACCAACAATAAAAACGTTGAGGAGTTAGCCAACATTTTAAAACAGGGAATGGAAGACATTCCGATAGGTGGATTACTGGGCGCTCCAATCATAGATCCCAAGTCCGGTTCCAAACGGGACTATGATAAGAAGACGTTAGCAGACCATTTCATTGACTACGGCATTAGCTTCGTTCCCGGACAAGTGAACGTTGATGCGCGAGTCTTCAGACTTAACACATATATCGAATCGGGCAAGTTAAGAATTTTCCGATCCTGCGTTGGACTCAACCGCGAGATGGCAAACTACAAGTTTGCTGCAGATGAAAGTGTCCTGTCAGGATTTACAGGTAAACCGGTTGATAAAGACAACCATGGTGTCAATGCCCTGGAATGGATTACCATGGAACTTCCCTCAGATCCTAAGAATCTAATTTATGGAATCTACAATAAATACGGGGTTGACATATCCCGCGAATATGACCCAATTAAAAAATTTGCGATTCACGCATTATCTGATGACGACGACTATCAAGAACATCGAGAGATGCCCTTTGAAATGGAAGTCGATTACAACTACGGTTGGTAGGAGGTACCCATGGACTATATATTTCTAATAGCATTTACAATGTTGATTATCGCATTCGGTTTGATTGTCTATGCAAGTAAAGGCATTAGTATCAACGTTGTTTACAACATACCGAAAGCAGATCCTCCGGTGTACCAGACACCTGTGAGCCCTGGTTCAGATTCGCAGTATGACGAAAAGGGCGATCTTCGAGATAAAGATTTAGAAAAAACTTTCACCAGCATGACACAAGCCATGCAGGATATTATGTTAGATAGGGAGGACACAAACAATGGCAAATAAATTCGAACCGAAGTTCAAAACAGATAAGGCCAGAGGCAACGTCCTCAGTGTTGGATCTGGAATCAGTGAAGGCGGTAAACCTAAAATAGACGATAGCAGATTCAGAGATGAACAAGTCTTATCTAAACTACAGGACTTCTGGAATATTGCGACAACGTACTATTCGCGCGACCAGAAGAAAATGGTCCTGTTAGATGCAACTGACAAAGGCGATATCTGGAGAGCACTGGGCGCCAAGTTTCCAGTGTATCAGATTCTGCCAGATACCAACTGGGTATCATATGTGAAGAACAACATCATGGCTTCCATATATACAGTTGCGAAATCAGCAGACGTCGTTCCAACCAGAGAGTCAGACAAAGACTTATGTCTTGATCTGTCGTCATTGCTGAATCATTTCTGGGATGTTTCCAGAGTTGGCTTCCAGCAATTCCTTGCAGGTGAACGAGCATCACTTCTCAACCTAGGCGTCACTCAAGTAGGTTGGTCAAAAGAGATGCCCGGTTTCGATATGACCAAAGACAACGTCAAAGGAAATGTATTCATTCGAAACATAGATCCGATGAAGTATCGAAGAGACCCGTTTGCAGATACCCTGGATAACGCAGGTTGGGTTTGCACCTATGATCGTTATCATAAATCCATATTCCTTGCCAATGATTTATATCGTGATAAGTTTAAAGCATTTACTTTCAAAGCAGGTATGGCAAATACGGATTTACCAAAAGCATTGGACTCACCAAATACAGCCTCTTCAAATGATCATTACAATTTAATCATTTGGTGGTACAGAAAACCCAATGGTAAAATTCGTGAGGTCCACACCTTAGACAACAAATACATTTTGCATGAGATCGATGAGATTCTGCCAAATGAATATCCGTTTGCTGAACTGTACTGCAATACACCAGGATCCGGGCTCATTGGAGTCAGCGAACCTGCAAAGATTTTTGCGGACAACATGGCATATAACATGATGCAAAGTATTCAGTTAACAGCCGAGTACAAAAACCAGAGACCGCCCAAGTTCGTTTCCAGCCAGGCAGGATTGAACATCGCAGCATTTACCAAACACGGTGATGACGCAGATCGAACCTTCATTGTAAATGGCGACGCAACCAAAGCTGTGCATTACCATCAATTCCCATTCCCCAGCAATACCCTACCCATGGCAATGCAGTCTCTCGGATACAACATCAAAGATTCTTCTGGAGTTGATGGTAGATATACCGGCAGAGACACAGGTTCAATTATCACTACCGGTGGAACACAAGAAATGTTCAACCGTGTAACCTTAATTGACACACCTAAAATTATCCTCTATGAGGAATACGCGTGTAGACTCGCTAAGTTGATTTTGAAGAATATGATCTGTCATTCTCCAAAGCGAACCTACTATCTCAGAGATATAAAAGGAATCGAATCCGATCCAATGACACCCGCCTGGATCACAAAAGAATTCGACTTCCCAGAAATCGACGACGACATCCTCTTCAACTATTCCTTACAGATCTCCTCAGAGTTACCCAAAAATAAACAACGAGTTGAAATGTGGGCCAACAACATGATGGAAAAACAAATCCAGTATCGTGAACAGGGTTCCACTATCGATCTCATTACTGAAGAGGAATGGATTAGTTACCAGGATGTCCCATACAAAGAACAGATGCTTAAACGAATGGGCGTACAACGTGCGCAAGATTCTTTGGACATCGCCAACCAAGTAGTTTACGAATACGCCGGAGCACTTGAACAAGGCATGGATCCTAACCAAGCGTTAGTCATGGCTTCTCAAGGACTCGACGCCAAACGGCAGGGAGCTGTAACTCCTTTCGAACAGATGATGCAGCAACCAGCCGGAGGCGGTATGGCGAGTGGTGGCATGATGCCATCCCAAGGCTTATAAAAAAGCGGTATCTCCCCCGCTAGACATTGACAGCTCCTTTCGGCAAAACACCTACTATATGTGGGTGTTTTTGCTTGACATTTTATGACATTTATGGTAATGTATGTTTAGCAAATAAGTTTAGGTTCCGCCCTATAAAAAGTGTGTAAAAAGATTTGCGACTCCGTATAATGTCGGCGCGTTATACAGAAAGGAGTTCTATGTCAGAAGTCTTAACAAAGGAAGATCTAATGTCCAGCTTTGGGATTCAAGTTCCAACAGCAGAAATGGACGAAGATCCACCCGAAACTGACCCACCTGCTGAAGACGAAATCGATGAGGATGCACCCAACGACGAAGCAGACGTAGATGCAACCGAAGAGGACGACAACGCAGAGCCACCTGCAGATGAACCGGAACAACCGGCAAAACCTGCAGCAGCAAAAGATCCCATGAAGGGACTGCAATCGAAAGATGCAGCAGCCTTCGCCAAAATGCGAATACAGAATACTCAGTTCAGCGCAGCACTCAAAGGAATAGCCGAACAGCTAAACTTAGACGTCAATGTTGATCAGGAGACTCTGCTCGCGACAATCCAGAATGTTGTGTTACAGGCCAAAGCCAAATCACAAGGAACTTCTCCGGAAGTCCTAGCTGAATTGGAAGGACTCAGAGCAGATCGACTTGAATCTCAGAAAGTTACCAGATATACCAAATCGAAAGATAGTCTACTGGCACTTCAAGACAAATATTCGATTCCTGATGATGACCTACCCACATTCTTAGACGAACTGCTTGAAGCAGACTTAGATCCCCGTGAAGTTGATGTCGATTTCGAAATGGAATATCTACGGAGACACCAAAAAGAAATCACTGAGAATGCGGTGGCAAAAGCTCTTGCCGATGCAAAAGTCTTAACAGATAAGAACAATCGTGCCCCAGGTACGCTTCCCGGAAAAGGCAAGCAAGTGGACACATCCAAGCGAATTGAAACGGTCGCAGACCTAGACGCACTTTTTAAAACCATTGAATTATAACTAAAGCTAAATGGAGGAACCTATTATGGCTAACAGTGTAACCCTAAACGCACTAAACGCAACATACGATCTGAACACAGTCGTAGAGTTAGCTAACAGTGCCAACTGGGCGGTATCCAATGGCTCAGGTAGTTTGACAGACGGTAACAAACAGGTTAACCTGATTCGTCCAGAAGTCTTCTATTCAAAGCAATTGCTTGATACCATCCGAATCGATGCAGGCGAGTTTAAATACTACAAGCTTGCAGACGAATCCCCAATCCAAAACCAGGCCGAAAAATTGGTACTCAGACGTTGGGCTCCTTTACAGGCTCACACTACCCCGCTTGAGGAAGGTGTGCCTCCCAAATCTGATAAGGGATCCGTAAAGAAATACGAGATAACCGCTTACCAGTATGGCCGATTTATGGAATTTACTGACAAAGTAGATTTCGAAGTAGTTGACCCCGTTGTTGCTCATTACAGTAAAGAGTACTCAATCGTAGTTCTCGAAACACTGGATATGCTTGCCAGAGAGTGCTTGTTCTCAATCGCTCAACCATGGTATGCTGCTAGTGCCGTAGGCTTCGAAGCACTCGATTTCGATAGCATCCCCAACATCACTGATCTGAGAATGATCGGGCTGTCCTTCAAAAGACAGTTGGTAAAACCCAGAGCCAATAGCATGTTCCAGGTTATCGCAGGTCCGGAATTCTTCTACGATATGCTGTCTGACGCAACCGTAAAAGATTACATGACCATCAACCGAGACACCAAAGATATGTATAGTGGTTCAATCCTGTTCCCGATGTTCGGATTCAGCTTTGACGAAACCCTGGTCTGCCCGACTCATGGCAACTATGTTGACATGGTAGGCGCACCCGGTTCCGAAGTAGCTACTCCTGCAAAGAGAATCTATAGAATGAATGGCGCAACTCCAGAGTTCGCTACCATCTATCAGGATACAAAGATCGACACCCAAGTTGGAACCACAGCCACAGTATGTACCATCGCAGATGGTTATGTAACTGATGGTCTGACTGGCAAAGACGCCTCATTCATTCCAGACCTGGAAGTTTGGGACATTGAAGGATTGACCTATGACGGTCATTCTGACTGGGCCGAATTCAAAGTACAGCATGTACTGATCGTAGGTAAAGAAGCCTTGACCAGAACAGGTTTGTCCGGCGAAGGTCAAGCCAAGATGTACGTTAAACAAAAGGGTTCATCCGGAGTCTTGGATCCTATCGATCAGAGACAGTCAATCGGTTTCAAGATCAATTCTGTAGGCTTCGGCTCAACCAGAACTGACGCAATCGTAGACTATATCTGCGTGCCTACTCAGTGCAACATCTAAACGGGGCTTTTAGTTAGGAGGATACCAAATGGCTAAAACCCGAATTGAGTCTGAAGTTGAAGCTCTGGAAAGAGATGAAGCGGAAGCTCTAGAAAAAGCAAAACAACCTGTAGAGATAATCTCGTCCAAACCAGTAAAGGCCAAAACATTGGTTCAGGCAGAAGGACAACGACGTGCTCTCAAAAAGAGTTACCTCGAACAGGGCAAAGTAATGTTCTCAGCATCACCTATGTATAAACCATATTTCGGTGAGAACATGAAAATCATGATAAATGGATTCGCAATCTTCGTTCCGCTAGATGGAAGATCAAGATCCATTCCAAAAAGCTTCGCCGCGGAAGGCTTCCGCAAAATTCGAGAAATCGATAACTTCCTCCTGAAGAAGGAGAGACGGTCCGATATCCAGAATAACGTAGAAACTACGCCCGGCGATTTACGACTTATCTAAGATAGGGGAGGGCAACCTCCCCTTTATCTTTTTAGGAGGAAACAATGTTTATCAATAAGATTGTGAACAAAGTTAACGGAATGTTAGCTGGTGAAACTCTTAGTTACACACGAATGATAACTTACCTTGACGAGGTAGGTGACGAAATAAATGCTAAACTTTGCTCTACTTTTCCAACAGTCTCCGAGGCTTTTGATTTAGCACAAGTTGAAGCTGGTGAACCTGTTTCACTGGCTGTTATTGATTATCCGTATTTTCCAGACGAATATGTCCGTGGAGTCTTATGCAAAGGCGCCGCGTATAAATTCTACATTCAAGATGAAGAGGGTATTATCACAGCCGACAAGTATGGTTATGAATATAAAGATGCCCTTTTTACAATGGAACGAGACTTCCTAGCCAAAGTTCCTGAAGAGTTCCAAAAAGACACTACTGCAAGTGTGGTTAAAGACGAATACTACCGTGCTGGTAATATGCCGTTCTCATTTAACCAGTTTGGAGAATAACGATGGCAATACAAATTACAACCAACTCATTTAAATATAACGCTCGTTTACCCAGAGGATACAACACAGAATCCAACTTCATGTTAGGGATGTCTGATACTCTTGGCGCTCTGCCGGATGGCCAAGTAAAAACGATCGTTAATTTTGATATCATCAATGATGGTCAGAATCTACAACCTCGACCAGGTTTAAGATCTTCGAAGTTATTCATTCCAAATATTGCTGCGGAATCTACAGAATCTGATTATCACGATGCTAATGCGGGGTATCTGTTAAATGCTGCAATCGAAACTGTCGAAAGTGATGGTAAGACCCACTATCAATTCATTGTTGCTCGCTGTAACAAGGAAGATAATACAGGACATCTTTATGTAGCATCTGGTGCTGATGCTTTAAATTCTAACGCACGAGATGCTCAGTCATTTAAAATGAGCGTACGCAAAGATATCCCAGAAGATAATATCTCACTGGGGTACACAATGCTGAACACATTAGATATCGATCATCCTGTGCAAGCTGGTTGTTTATTTAATAAGCCGGTTGAAGCTAAAATTCATAATGTGCCTATTCAGATTTCAGAACACTTAGGCATGGGCGATAATGAATCCATAGCGGAGTTAATCGGTTGTTGGGGTTTTGGTAGTTCCTATTATTTCTTAACGAAGGATAAAACAGAACTGACTGATAAAAATATCTGCATATATAAAACAAAGTATGACGAAACATCAGGACAATATGAATTGACTCCAATCACTATTAAGCAACCCAACGCCTCTGAAGCTGCAACATACGGTTTGAATATGTTATTGGATAACCCTGAAACTTTTGTAAACAAAGTTGATTCTACTGTAACTGAAATTGATTGTAATGGAATACTACTGTATGATACCAGAGTTGCAGCAGAGCATATCGAACTTTACCCCAGAAAGAACAAGTCTTATAAGGTTCGTTTAAACTATACCGCAATTCCTAGTGATGACAAATGGTTAGTTAAACTATTGTGGCGTGAACAAGCCGACGTCAGTTGGAATGAATTTCATGCGCAATATATAGATATGACTGGTCGAGCCGATGGTTCAGACTTACCCATTGTGGAAAAAGCACTAGTCTTTCCATCGAAAGATATCATGATTCGTGCCGAGATATATAAACAAATTTCTCCTGGATCCGACGATCATGTGGGCGTCGATTACTTTACCCGATCGGGGCATTCGTTTGCGATTGCCGTAACAGCGTCCACACTCGTTGGATTTTTCCTGGACAGAGTTGTTGAAAAGTCTCTTGAGAATACAGAAATCATTAACTATGATCTGAAGACAGCGACTGGTTTAGGTTACTGGCGTAATCGACTGTACATTTATGGAGTACCCAGAGACCCCAAAATACTCTTCCTGAGCGATTTAAATGACCCTGGTTACTTCCCGTACCCTACTAACGCAATTAACTTCGATTTTCCTGTAATTCATGCAGTAGAGTATATGGGCAAATTGCTTGTATTCACTACAAAACAAATCGTAATGATTACAGCAAATCCAGATGGTATGACTTGGAACAAAGCAATTGTCCAAGATAATTTATCAATTGATCCATGGGATCGACATTTAATTCAACCGGTTAAGAATATGGTATTCTTCAAATCCGGTAATTACTATTATATGGTGGTTCCCAAAGCCATATCTATGACAGGTGAATTAACCATGGCTCCCGTATCTATACCCATTACAGATTTCCTGGATAATTTCCAAGAGCGTGTCTTCGAATATCTGGATCAGATATACCCCGCTTTGAAAGAACAAAATCTAAGTGAGTCTCTTAGACTTGCAACGTATTACAATTATTTGGATTACGAAGATATCCATAATGTTTACGTTTATAAATACGAAGAACGTTTTATCCATATCGACCTTCAATACAACTATGTTTCTAGAACTTGGAAAATATATGTTTATGAAGGACAAGATTTGATTAAACCTTATAAACATAACGCTACACAAAAAGGTGAGTTGATGGCTTCTACATTCTTTGACAACCTGGAAGTTCAAACCTTTACAGAACTGGTTACAACTAACGTAGATGGTTCTGATGAAAAAGTTGTAGATGAAATGATTTTACGAACAAGCACAATAGATGTCCGAGGCATAGAACGACTTCGTTATTCTCGACCCGATCTTGCTAATCCTGGTGCAAGAGTCTATACATACTCCGATGGAATAGAATATTCCGCAACACATAACCGTATCATATACATTTTCAACCCAGATAGACGAATCGTTATTCCAGTGGAAAAAGATGATACCTATGGTATTCGTTATCAAGATCTTGTAAATAAAGATATGGCCCTTACCGAGTCCTGGCAACTTGAAAAAGAAGTTGAAGGCTACTGGGTAAATGTTACTTCCGGTAAAACAGTGTGGCCTTTAAAAGATAGGACATTCAGATATAATTTATCTGCGCCTATCACTTCCGGAACAGTACTCAAGATCCTAGATCGTACATATATCATCAACTCAATTCAAGGCGATGAGTATCGAGATACCACAAGAAATGGTGATGATTTACTAATTAAATGGGTTAGAGGAAATCAATATCAATTTATCTTTGATTACGACCTTCCAGATAATGATGCTCCTGTCATTAAAACATTTGTATTAGATGAATCCATAGGAGGCACTGTTACAGGAAGATGTATTCAATTTTTCAAATATAATCCGTTTACCAAACATGATTATTATGTTCCGAATAATATTACCATTCAATGTGCAGACAACCTAACGGATATGTTACTTCCGGAGAAAATCGAACAGTTAGGCAGAATTGCCAAATCCCTATCCAGTACCATTGAAGCATCTGTTCAAGACGTAGAAGATGGGATTACATTCCAGAATTGGCAGTTTCTAGATACCGGAAACAGGGAATATAACCAAGAGCATAAAAAGAGATATCGGGAATTGCAGATATTTATAAACAATCTTGGAGGCTCCCCACTTGATTTCAGTATGTCCTTTACTGTAGACGACGTAGAAAAGATGGGGATGTACGAATATGTTGTAGAACAAATAACAGACCCCGATGACCCCAAATATGGTCTACTATATATTACACCTAATCCCGTTTACCAACCCGAACTACATGTTGATTCTGAAGTTCGATTAAATACTTGGGGACTTGATGCGTCATTGTTCCCCGAACTCAGTCTTTGGAAATTGCGTATGCCGGTTGGTGGTAAAGGTTACTCTCCAAGATTTAAAATCATTTCCAGAAATCAAACTGATTATACAATCATGAGTTATACCTGGGTACATCGAACAATGTACCTAAGATAGGAGGTCGTAATGTCTATCACATATATTCCTAACTTTATAAGATCCGCCGAAGATATGAAAGCTGGCGAAAAGATCTCAGCCGAAAAATGGAACGCAGTTCATAATCTACTCGTTACTCAGGGTGACAAAAACTCTGAAACAATCCTGGCCATTGTTGATGCATTCAATCAACTTGAATTAAGTCCTCCGATTATTCCTTTTAAGACCATTGAAAATTCCTTTGATCCGGGAACCGTTGGTGAGATCTGTTTTGATTATGGCTATATCTATATCTGTGTTTTAACAAACACATGGAGACGTTTCGCAACAGAAAGTTGGGGCGGTCTATAAGGAGGGCATTATGGCACGAACATTAAAAATAGTCAACCGTGCCCAACCTGATGGTGAACAGGAACTTACAATCCAGGAACTCATTAATAATGTATTGGATGAAGTTCCACCAGGTACAGGCGAAGTCGATTATGCATACTCAAATGCAGAGATCGATACCATAGAATTTTAGGAGGTATATCAAATGAAATTCGTAAGTTTAGACAATTTAACTAGAGCCTTTGGAAAGATCAGAATTGATCTTGCTACAAAAGCCGTTAAACTCAGTGGAGCTCTCACAGACACTGACTCATTCTTAATCATAGATGCTGCTGATACGGAAACGATTAATGGCACAGCATCTGTCAAAAAGATTAAACGAGTTACCTTTGCTGAATTAAAAACATATCTTAGTGGTTTTTTCTCAGCCGCTAACGGAATGGTTTATAAAGGTACACTTGGCACAGCCGGGACAGTCACAGCAGTTCCGACAACCTATGCGGTTGGCGACACCTACAAAGTGATTACAGCCGGAACATGGGCCGGAGCCGTACTCGAGCCGGGCGATCTGATTATCGCTATTGTCGCAAGAACCGGAACCGGTAATTTGAATGGTGACTGGACATTTGTTCAGACCAACATTGATGGTGCTATTGCTGGTCCTGCTTCGTCAGTAGACCACAACCTAGTTCAATTCAACGGAATCACAGGTAAATCTATCGAAGATTCTGGAATTGCTGCCGCTAATATCTTAGTTAAAACTGGAGACGGTTCCAACGTAGTTAATACATTTTCAGCAGCAGCCAACCATACAACGAATCTTGTAACTGGTGAAACCTTAGCGGTATCACTTGGTAAGATTCTGAAATGGTTCACGGATCTAGGAGCTGCCGCGTGGTTAGCAGTTGGCACCATAGCAGGTACGGTTGCCGCAGGAGACCATCTTCATACAGGTACTTATGCACCAAACACACATGCTCATGGTAATGTCACCAGTGTTGGTGCAATTGGAACAACTATTGATTTACCAATTATCACCGACACCGCAGGTGTAATGATTGCAGGTGCTTGGGCGACTAATGCTGACATCGACGCACTTGTAATATAGGAGTAACACATGGCTAAGAAATTTATTGAATTAGTACAAATAACAAGACTGTGGACAGATATCAAAGTATTTATGCAATCAGGGGCACCAGCATTAGCTTCCCCCCATGACGGAGATAATATTGTAATTGGTGACTCAACGGATCTAGAAACAGTCAATGGCATTCCAATTAATAAAACCAAAAGGATATTTCTTATTGATCTGGTCAATTTTATTTTATCGAAACTTACTGATATCGCCCCTGTTTTTACTTTCGTGTCAACCGCGACTATAGTAGTTCAGGCGACAAAAACACGAGTTGTTTATTATTGGCCGGCATTGAATATTGGGTATATCAAACTCTTTTTAGAGGTTGGAACAGCTGGATGGACCGTTAATACCGAGTACACAATAGGTTCTATTGTTAAGCCTACTGGACACACAATACCAACGCAACCGCTTAAAGCTACTAGACCATCCGCATATACAGGACTTATAGATGCTTATTTTGTAACGACAACAGCAGGAGCAGATTTAAAAGTCCAACCAAAGATTATTGCGGCTGGGTCAGCATATAATGTCTATATTGCTGGTGTATTTCAAATAGTTTAGAAAGGAGATCAATATGATCACACGAAAAACATTAATTGATAAAGTTTATAAACGAACTGGAGGTGTCCTCACCTCAGCATATGGCACACCCAGAGATGGTGGTGCTCGAAAACATGCTGGTGAAGATTGGGACATTGCCGGAACAGAGTCTCCTAAAGTCTATTCACCATGGAATGGTATTGTTACACACGCCCAGACATCTATGTTGAATGACCGAGGTAGAGAAGTTGAAATCAAAATAGGTAAGAAATATTTCTGGTTCCAACATCTCTCTAGTTGTAGTGTAACCGAAGGTCAGCGAATTGCTGCTGGTAAACAATTTGGTGTTCAAGGTGGTTCCGGTAAAGCACTTGGTTCATATAAATCTCACATGCATTTCGAAGTTTCGAATTATCCTATGGGAGATCCAAGACGAATTGCGCTCAATCCAGTGTACGGCCTTTATCTAACATTTATCCCACCTAAGTATCCCACAAAAAAAGTTATTGTTTCTGATCTACATATACGTCAAGGCCATAGTGTCAAAGGCAAAGCCCTTGGTTATATAGACCTCGGCCCCATAGAAATCTTTGAGCAGTATGTCCAAGATGGTTATGTCTGGGGACGAATTGACTGGGTGTTAGATCAGTGGATAGCCCTCAGATCAACTGATGGTAAAAAAGTTTACGCAAAATAAGGAGGTCTATTATGAAAGAATCAACTAAAATTAACTGGTTAAAAAAATTTAAGTCATGGCCACTATGGGCTGCCATCGCATCCTTCGTTGCTTTGATCGTTCAACAGTTTTGGGGTTTTGATATTGGTGACCAGCTCAATGATATCCTAACATCACTGTTTGGAATTTTGATCCTATTAGGTATCGTCAATAATCCCAATAGCCGGGGTACAATCTAAGCATCAATGGAGGGCAGAGATATGGAACCAACAACACTAGACGTCACTCAAATAGGTCAAATTATTATATCTGTTGTTGTCGCACTTACAGGATTCTTCGGATCAATACTTTTACTTATTAAATATAGTAAGAGGATGAAACTTGCACTTATACGTTGGTTCCATCTTGGGTGCCGAAACGATAGTACAATGTGTGTTATCCTAGGTAACTCAATTATACATCGTTGCGAGATTGCTCAGATAAACCGTTGTCTACCAGAACAAGAACGTGAATGGTTAATTAAATTAATGCACGAATACCAAGAAGTTCGAAGATGGAATGGTGTAGTTAAAGATCGATATGACAGAACCATTGATCTACCATTAGAGCCCACCTACGAAGAAACTCAAAATCGTTTAAATGATGAAGCCGATTACGGCCGACATATCACATAAGGAGATCGATATGGCAATTAGTATAGAAATCGGAAACGTATATCATGATGGATTGTATACTCGATTGATTGGGTTAACGCCTAATCCTAAAACGATTCATACATTTCGTTGGTATTATCGTATTCACGGAACAGAATCTTGGATATTCTTTTCTGATAGTTTAACGACATTGCCTATTGGATCCCTCGCTATTACTACGAAGTGGTTTAATAGCCGACCACATTTAAAACCAAATACACATTACGATATTCTATGTTCCCTTAATTTCTCAAATGGGGCAGAACATCAACTGTATACTACAAATGTATGGACTAATGATTATGCTTTTGAGATAGTTAAGATCGGAACAATTCCCACTAAGTTCAGATTCGACCCAAAACGAAGTATAGCCAATGGCACAAAATTATACTTCTTCCGAGCACCTGATGCGCAAGTACGAAGTACATTGGGCGCAGATGCCTGGGTTTATATGGGTGAACGAACATGGAACTCAGCTAAATCAGATACTGCTCAATTCATTTTCAGTACTGAAGAGGCTTACACCAAATATGATTTTAAAATAATATTCGTTAACTCTTCAAATCATATTATAGATATCGTTTTTATGGAGGATTAAGAACTTGCAATTAAATTACAATATTGATACAATATCAATAGAGGAGGTCTGATATGACATACACTGGCGTTAATGATGCATTCGCCAACCTTTACAAAAACTCCAGCAAAGGAGTCAATGTAAACCAAGGACGAAATGCAGTTGCGAAAGCGGCACAAGCTCCCAAAATAGATACGAGCAATCCGATGGGATTCTTAACAAGTCGTGCAGACATTAAGACACTATTGGATCAAGCAACCAATGACGCTTTTAAAATACAAAGACGCCAGGGTTTGCAAGACCAAGCACGAGTTGAGAACTCACTGATTGGCGATCGTAATGCGATTGTTGGAGGTATGCGAAATACCCTAGCAGGTAACGTACAAAACGGTGCAACTGAAGGTGCGGCAAATGCTACAGCATTACAAGCAGCTCTTGGTTTGGGAATGCAACAAGACAATAATCTAAATGCTGGTTTGCAGAACCTACAAAATATCGCCTTGCAAGAACAAGCAGCTAGATCATTAAATGGTTCAACAGCCATTACTACATCTAACGCGGCCAAAGGCCAGCAATCCACCTTAGCCGGGGAGAAGTATGCATCTGATGCAACTTATGCTTCGACAGGTTTACAGGCCTTAGCCAGCCTATTCTGGCCCGGATACGATGGTTCAAAAGCAGGTGGCTCTGGTAACTCTGGTAGTGGCGGTTCCGGGTCTGGATCCAGTGGTACTAAAACAGGTACTAAGGTTACAACTAAACCTGTTAACAACACTAAACCAGGTAAGTCTGCAACACAAATTGCTGCTGAAAAAAAGGCAGCCGCAACTAAAGCAGCTAAAGCCAAGGCAGATGCTAAGGCCAAAGCAGATAAAGCAGCAAAGGCAGCTAAAGAAAAAGCAAGACTTAGACATATCTCTGATACTACATCCGGTACATCTGGTGGTGGTATGGCAGGTGGCAAAGGCGGCGCTTGGAGTAAATCCAAGTCCGATGCTAAAAAAGCAGCCGAAGCTAAAGTAGCCGCAGCACTTAATCGTAGAAGGTAACTATATGACAGCACGAGGCAGATTTCATTTTACAACGTATGGTAAACACGGGACGGATACACCAACACCACGTCCTGTGTTGCCTTATGTCCCTAAGCCACAAGCACCAACTGCTTATGGTACAGCGTTAAAAAGCTTACGTTATAATGGAAATGTTCCTGTTGCAACACCAGTACCGCTGCCTAAACAATTAGTACGACCACCTGTAACTGCAAATACATTATCTCTGCGTTATAAGGGTGTAGTGCCAGCATACCTTCAAGTACCACAAAAATTAGTTGCAATGTCAACTGATAGCAAAGATGGATTCATTCCTAATCCAGAATTATATGGTATTACACATAATGCTGATTTGATATATGATCTCAAAGGAAATCCGTCTCTTAAACTAAAACAGGATTCAGATACTGTTCAAGCATTCTTCAAGGACTACCTGGGGCAAATGTCCGATACCGAAGCAAGTGCTATGACCAGTAAATTATTTGAGTCTGCTAGTAGATATGATTCCGTATCTAAAACATTCAAGAAAACTAAAGTAATGAAAATGAACCCAGACATCCCATCAGAATACTTGGATGCCTGGAATTATATTGCCTATGTTGATAAAGCGAAATCATATCAAAAAGATGTTGCTGCTAAGACATATATAGACAGAGCTAATTCCTTTTCAGATTATAATGACCCAGATCAAATAAACTCTGCAGCAGACGTAGTAAGACATACTTGGAATGACGTTACACAAAAAGGAGACTTACTAAGTGGATTTAAAAATTATTGGTCGTACGCAAAAAATGTATACCTAGACCCAATAGCGAATAAATCCGCAATGGCCTTTGGGATAAATGCCCTTATAGACTTTGGTGAAACCTTGGATGCAATTACATTTGCCAAACCAGTTCGTGCGGCATTATTGCCGTATGAAGAATTATCTAATCCTAAGTCAAGGAATTATTTTCAATCTTCTCTGAGTCCATCAGAGCAATCACGATTACTTTCAGCTTACGATGTCGAAGGTCTCCTTACGAACACGCATGGCTCACATACATTAGGCACAAATACAAAAGCCAGACGGGATGCGGAGACTATACTTCGCATGAAATCTGATGGCGTATACGATGATTATCTCAGATATACTAAAGAGCTTGAAGAACATAAACAAGAATTAGATAAAAAACTTGGTGGTCGATTCTTTAAAGGTATTACCAATGGAGACAACTATAGTGCCAATACAGGTATCGGTGCTAAAGATGTCTTCATGGAAATGGTAATGGATCCTACACTGTTTGCTTCTGGTCTTGGGGGAGCCACTAAAACCACAATCAAAGGCGCCGTTAAACTAAATACGATGACTGTAGTTGAACGGTTAATTGATGCAGGAGCATTATCAGAAAGTAAAAAAGTTGCAAACTTTTATACAAAACAAATTAATCAGATCGTTAAAAAATTAGGACCTGAGTTAATGAGTGCTTCTCCGGAAAGACTAAAAGAAGTTATAGGTTCCACCGTGAAACGATGGGATTCCAAAGCAGTAGGTGTAGTTAAGACACACCCATCTGGTGCAAGTATGTCAGATGTTGTTGAAAAAGAATTGATCAATCATTTCTCCGCATTGAGAAATGATAAGGCATATGCTGTTTTCCAAGCCGCGAAATTTATGACAGATGCATCTGATAAGATTAACTCGGCCGGTATAAAAACAGTATTTGCCGTTCCGTATCTCACATACAAAGGTGTGAAATGGGGAACAAAGAAAATGGAGTTCATAAAAAATGCCACCTTCAAACCTATACTTGATAAGTACAAATTTAAAGATGGTACTAAAGGTACTTCGATTACACATTTCTATGATATATACAATGACTTTAAAGATGTTTCATCTGTTGTAACTAGTCGTGTTGATACACTGACTGATTTTGTTAATTCAAAAATTAGTAAAATGATGTTAGACGGTATGAAGATAGATGCTGCAAAGGTTACTCAGAAATTATCAGAAGCTGTAGTAACAAACAAAAATGATGCTAATGCTATGAAACAAGCTGTAGATAAAGTCATTGCAGATACAACCGAAGGTCGATATAAGACCATTGAGGAATATCGATCTTACTTAGAAAATCTGACAAACGATATGAATGGTCTGGTCCCAGAATTTACATTATTGCATAAAGGCACACAACAGGTTGAAGAAGCGATTGGTGCAACTTTAAATATTAGTCATCTCGAAGAGATGAAACGTGCAAACGATATTCTACAAGGTGCATTTAAACAAGGTTTGAAAGTCCCTGAAGAGAATCCAGAAAAAATCTTCATCAAAGAATGTTTTGATAAAGTAGACATTACAAACATTGCTGAGATTCTTACTGAGATTGCAACGCACTCAGATCGTAGTTATACTGCAGAAATGTTATACAAAGTATCAGATCAATTGAAAGAAGATTCAATTGGTCTATTTACTGATTTTAAAACATCACCAATAGAAGTCGGATCTAGTATTGAAGAATATAGTCGAGCTCACATATCTGTCAAAAGTCAACTTACACAAATGGACGCATTGTTGAAAAAACAATACGGCCCAGATATGACTATTCGAAAGTATGTTGCTCTATGGGATCAGATAAATCTACCCGCAACAAATCCGTTACTTAAAAATATATTAGAAGATATCGCGCCACACTTTATGAGAATAAAGCAAATGTTGGCGTTATATGATGGTTTACTATCCACAATTAAACTATTAAAGTCCGTTGCCAGGACAGCGAAAATAACAGGTAAAGCTTCTCAAGATATGTATGCGACTAGACAAATGTTAAATAAACGTATTCGGAGTATCGCAACTTCGGATCCGAATTTTAATTTATCCAAATACTTTGACAACAAATCACCAGATGATATTGTTGCAAAGTTAACAGATAAACCTAGATCTTTGACGAGTCCTAGACAACACTTGTATTTAACTGAATCCGATGAAAAGTTAAAACTTAGATTCAAAAATAAAGAATTACAAGTTATTAAAAAGAATCGAAGACAGGTTATCAAAGACACCAAAGTGATGTTAGCTAAACTTCGAGAAGTTACACAAGGTTCCGGTAACGAAGCTTTGTTACACTATCTCGATAAAGTCGAAGAAATCTTTGCAAGCAATCTACCCGATCGTAAGTTATTGCAAACAATGAACTCGCTATTCAAATCTGCTAAAGATGGATTTGGGTATATCACACCACACAACAAAGTTGTATATAAAGCTCAAACAGAAGTTGAACAGTTTGCTCAGAAGACCTATCATAGTTTTATTGATACTGTGCTAAACCTGGGTGTTACTGTACGAGATCCTCAAAAATATGTCGATAAGATATATAATAAGGAATCTAAAATTTCTAGTTTGGACTTGAAGAATCAAGCCAAAAAAGAAGTTGTTGAGATTACAGATGAAGCGATAAACACTTATGGTGAATTATTAGCTAATAATAAAAAATATAATAAACGTACTTTCATTCGTAAGTTTTTCATTAAACCTACGAATGATAGTATTGATTTACTTATCCATAACGTTGAACTTCAAAAGGATTTAACTGTCAATGCTACAATGCACATCCACTTAGATTATGTTATTGAACAGTTATCTGCAATCAAGGAAAACATTGATGATCTTTTTCATCCCATTGAAGGTATGAAAGAATTAAACGCTTTAGAGTTATATAAGTCAGTTATTAGAGAAGTTACCAAAATCGAAGAACTTGTCGAGATGGGGCATACCCTCGAAAAAGAAATTAAAGATGAAGAAACTATAGTTTCTAAAATAAATATTGAAGGACGTTCAGCATTTGAGATCCGAGATCTTAAAGAGAATGGAGTTGTCTACACAGACGGTCGTAAAGCGATTGAAAAAGATAATTTACATTATCAATCTGAATATACTCCCAGTCACTCATTACCTCTACGAGAAACTGCTAAACCATTACGAGATGTATTCGATGACTCGCCTATATATAAAGTAATAGATACTTTTAAAAAGATGAGTGTCCCTACCGCCCAAGACAAAGATCTATTAGACTTTGGTATGGGTGGTACATGGATGCGTTTCAAAGGATTGAATTTCCAAACTGCTAAAAGTTTTATCTTTGGCAAAGAAATGGTCAATCTAGTTAATGATGCTGTGCTAGGTACAGGTCCCATTGCTAAGCGATTTAAAGAGATCGACTCTGCAAAGGCTGCTGTCCCTTCCAGTGATACCCAAATAAATCAATTTATCGTTGCAAAGACTGTAGAGGAACAATTAGCACGAGTGCAGCATTATCACAGATTAGCAGACGCACTTCAAGAAATCACAGGTACTGAAGAATTTGCTTATGACATATTAGATGTCATGGGTTCCTATTATCATATGGACTCGACTTATTTTCGTAATCCCATTGGCACAATGATGAATGAATTAGTTAATAAATTAAAACTAAAATTATATGCTGAACATAATGTTACAAGTTTATCTTTAGATAATTTCAGACAAATGTTATTTGATAAAGATAGTGAATTTTGGTCTGCATTTAAACCAGACGATTATGAACAATGCAAAGGTCTTATTGATAAACTAATTGAATCCGGGCACGTTAGTCCTTTACAGGATGTCCGACTACAAGAATTTATGATTCGTGTCAGAGGTGCTAACGGAGCAGATGGCAAAGCCGTATTCCAATTAGGCAATCTTCAGACTGCCAAATATGATGCATTAGTTGCTGATGGTAAAACAGTCTATGTCTCAGATATAGAGACATCAACATTAAATGCTAATATTGGTATGGTTACTTCTGTTGCATACAAAAAATGGGTGCCACTTGAAAGTGATGCCCTGAGTCTAAAAGAGGTTTTAGAACATTGTATGAGAAATGAAGATATATACGAAAGACGTGTTAAATTAGATAGACGTTTAGAAACATCATATCCTAATGCAAATGCTATCGAAATGTATCCTGGTCAGAATAGATCTGAACGTTCCGGAAATTGGAAAGAATTGCATACAACTGCAGATCGTCAAGATGTTTTTGAAGAAAAAGATTTACTTGAGGAAGTGTGGAATAAAACAGGTATGCCCACCAATTCCGATAATGTTTATTGGGTACACCACAACATGAATAACTTTGATGCTGCATTTTTTAATAAAAGATTGCGAGCAGCATCTGACTTAGAAGGTTCTGGTTCTTCATTATCCCTTAAACATGTTATGAACTCTCTGGAAGAAATGAAGCCTGAAGGTGCTCGTATTGATACAGATGTAGAAGCTAAAATTGCAGAAGCAATTGCTGAATTTGCAGGGAACATCTCTGGGAACATGACACTATTTGAACATAATGATTTCATTAATAATCTTCGAAAGTTATTCCCAGAATATGAATCAAGACTCGCTGATCCAGAATCAGAATTAGGTACAACACTTACACCAATTTTTGACTCGATCAATAATCTACAAACGCTTTCAAATGCAATGCATGATGCTAACAAATTAATGCGTTGTACTTTAACATTAGAACCTCGTTCATTGAAAATCAAAGATTTTCCTAATGAGTTTCTTATGAAGTATTTCACTCCTGCAGAGTTAAATGATTATGCTATTAATGTGGCTAATAATCCTGTAGCCAATAAGGTTTATTTGGAAAACAAATGGAATAAGGTATTTCAAGATAGATATATGGAAGACGCATTAAAAAATGCAGATTTTGCTGATGAAGAGATTATACGAATCATGTCTGAGAATCCTAATACGATGCGTTGGATTCAACTTACTTTAGGACATAAACAAATGGGTTACGCCAAAGAACTTGAATGGAGTAAAGTTGCGCAGCAATTTGATATTACAGATTTAAAGCTCAGTCTTGAAGGTATATACATTCTTAAAACTTTACTTCGTAAAATCTCAACTGAGACTGACTATAAGATTAAAAGTATTGAGTGTCTTAGACCTTATCGTCGATCTTTATCTACAATGGTCGATGTTCTTAAAGAGGATTTAAAACTTCAACCATTTGTTTCTGAAGAGGCCGATATACTAAGTCGTATGCTCCAGCCAGAAGATGAAGCAACACTATACGTTATGGCTCGTGAATTATATCAGTATTACAATTCTGAAGGTCGTACTTTAGACAAGTGGTTAGAGTCACATGCCACATCAGAAATGGTAGACCTTGTAGCACAAATGCATATGATCTACCGAGATGATGCGTTCATGTTTGACTCAGCAGTTCATCAAACAAATCGTGAGTTGATTGGACCAATTAATCTATTAGACGGAGATGGACTTAAAACAAATCGTTTAATAAATGATGTTAAAGATTCTAAATATCGTTGTGAAAAACTCAATGATGTTGTAGATGACCAACGTGCATTAAATGGTAAAACTTTTGCAATATCTGCATCAGTTGATATTTGTCTGGACCCACTTGAAAAGTACAAACTTTTACCTATGACGCATCAGGCATTGTTCCAGGATATCGAACGAGAAGTTCAATTGAAACAACAAGAGTTATTGTATGACGCTATGTTAGATCAATGGGCAGACCCAGATAAACTTATTTCCCATTTACTATATAATGGTCATTTGATCCTATCAAAAAATGGTAACAGCAGTTCTATCAATAAGAAATTATTGAAACTGGTTGAAGATATAAGTGCTATGCATGGTGTTAGACCGGTTGTTAAAGAGAATAAAAAACTAGGACATATTCTAATTGGATTGCCTAATTTTTCTAAGATCAAATATTCTTCGGAAACACAACTGTTATCCTTAGATGGTAAAGAATATGTTAAGTACAATGAAGTTCATGTACTTCCAGATTATGCTAAGTTTACTGGTAAGCTGAGTCAAAATCGAATAGATCGAATTGCTCAACAATACGGTATCCCTAAGCGTAACATGACACTAATCGAAAATCAAGATTTTGATTTTGCAGATATAGCTGAACCTATGATGAAAGCACATGAAGAAATTCGAGCTATGTCTGAATTTGAATCCGATGGAAGTCTGGGTACAGTCTTGACTGCCAAGCATGTACAGGAATATATGAATGCTTTACCTACAGAGTTTACAAGTAAAGTTTTAACTGCTGACTTCTTGAGTGAGGGTATTTTTTGGAGAGGCCCTAGGTTTGATAAGACTATATACGGAATTGGCGAAGCACGATTCGGTCTATTTGGTCCGAAAAATGCAGCATATAAAACCGGGCTCATTAGCAACTTTTATGCAATTCGTAATATTGCTGCTCGTGTTGAAAATGAAGTGCTGTATGCTAATATGTTTTTCAATCGAAAAAATATGTTAGGTGTTGCAGACTTCTTTAAGGGTGCAAGTCAACAAGAGATTGTTGATGAATTGCAGAAGCATCCAGAGTATACTGTTGTCTCTATTACAGGTCGAGATAAGCAGATACGAGATCCACATGCTGAGGGTTATGTAACTAAAATCGTTCCAGGGTATCAAATATTTAAACATGAGATTCAAGATACTAAAGATATCGAAATGGCTTTACAAGCTGATGCGATTGTGGTTCCGAAGTTTATCTACGAAACCACCTTCCAGGAGTTGAACAAGAATAACGTGTCCGGCCCGTTCTTAGCCAGATGGTCCAGAATTGTACATGCTTACAAAACAGGTTATTTATTCTCACCAGGAACATGGGTTAGAAACTACATGGATTCAACCATTAAAGCGATGATGGCTAATGGAGATCCATTAGGTACACTTGGCTATCAAGTGCAAGGTTTGAAAAAGATGACTCAGTATAATCAAGTACTACAAGACATCTATACATTTTCTCCTGGGAGCAGACATATAGATACCTACAATCTTGATGGTTATTACCGCATGATGGGTAATAAAGTTGCGTTATCTAAAGACGAGTTCCTTACCTTACACGGAATTATTACTGGCTTTGGTAATGAGTCTGATGTCCTTCAAAAACAATTTAGACATATTGATAAAGTTGCCAAACGACAATATGCCTTGAAAGACGCTGAAGGTAACATTCGATTAGGTGTTAAGGACCCAGCCAAAGGTATGGATGCGGATATGCTTACCTCACTCTATAGTAAAGTAAAAGCTCCTCCTATGGCGTTCTCCAGATTCATGGAAATCCGCAAATATTCTGAAGCACGTTTTGTTAAACTGGGCGAAGTTGAACGTAAAGCTTATGCAGATACGACTAATGCCATTCTGGATAAGAAAGTCTGGGAAGACGCGCCGGTCCATGATAAGATCAATGACGTCTATAATATGATGGTGGACACCATGCTCAGTCCTATGAGTTTTACAGAACGTGTCGTAAGACTGGGGCATTACCTCGACATGGAAGCTAATGGTTATACTGCGAATGAGATATTCAGCAGTATCTCAGACACGCATTTCAACTATATGATGAAGTCTAACGCAATGAGAACTTCAGAGTTACTTATTCCGTTTGCATTCTTTGAAAAGAATAACCTTGAGTTCTGGCTTAAAGCAATAGATGATAATCCTGTTGCGATTAACATGTTTGAAAAGATCATGGGTGAGACTTCATGGGATTTCAACGAAACAGATGTTGATGATTATAAGTATAATATGTCATTACAAGCAGCTATGCTTAATGGTACCACAACCTTAGATATGGCTACTGGTTGGACATTGAAGTTGAATCCTTCAGCAATGTCTGCTCTAGGTTGGTGGTACAATACACCAAATGCGTTTATTGAAAAAACCATTACACCTGTAAGACAGGTTATGATAGATTCAATTGCAAACTATGGCGCCGGTATACCTAATCTGTTTGATCCGAATTTATTCTGGTCAGCTAATCCGACAGATGAATGGTATAAGTCATTACTGACTTGGAACAATGTTCCAATATTCGGGCCATTGGTAATTAGATATTCTCAGATGGCACCTAAGTACGCACAACGTTTGAGAGACGCTGGTGAACAAGACCCAAGTATCGTAACTACAAATCAGAATGGACAATTTCGTTCTTCTGAAAGTGGTGGTTCATTAAGTCTATTAACTGCAATGGTATTGCCAGACTTATTCGGTGCGTTAAGTGTTACACCGAGTACAGTTAAGTTTGAATCTTTTGCATCATTCCAAGACAATCTAAAAGAACAAGGTAGAGTCTATGATGCTAACACTGGTAAGACTGTTGACCTAGACGAACTCAGCAAAGGTGGACTCAACGATTTCTTTTTCGAAGGTTTCAAATCAGATGATAAAGAAGCTAAAGCTTTATTGTTTGAACAGCTCAAAGATGTAATGCTCGAATACAAACAAAAAGTTTGGGATGCTAACGTACAAGATTTTGTACCAATAGGTGAGATTAGACTTGGTGGTCTGAACAAAGATTACAATTTAGACGATGGTGATTGGCCTCAGCTCTGTTCAGATATGAAGAAATATCTGGGTAAAGTCTGGGATGCTAACCAACGTACATTTGTTAAAGATGGTAATCAATTGCCAGGTATGCTTAACACTAAAGGTCTTTCATGGGAACAAGTTGTTTACTATCGTGACAAACTGTTCGATGAAAAGTGGGATGCAAACTTTGGTGAGTTCGTACCGGCTGAAGAATACTCTGGCGATGTCGGTCTAAACCAAAAGAATCTTACATGGGACGAAGTTGTTTATTACAAACGGCTCCTACAAGATATGGTTTGGGACGATACATCTCAACAGTTCGTACCGGCAACAGACAAGGCAACGTCTGCATCTGTCACCCAGAAATACAAGACTGGTACCTTCGGTGGTTATAAAATAACTGGCGCACCTATGATCCCAACAACAGATGTCGGGGGAACAAAGTTTGCCACTACATCGAAGAAGTATAAATCCTCTTCAGTAGCTGGAGTTGTTACACCATTGTATCAGAATGACTATGGTGTTCAAACGAATTACTATAACTATGCAACCTACAAAAGTATTCGTAGAATGCAGGGTCGTACTAATTCTCTTATCAATCAGTTACGATACAGACGTTTCGTACCGCTTGAAAAGATTCACAATGTAACAACCCTTGACACTCGTCAAAGGTTAGCTAAAATAAATAATGAATTTAGAATATGGAGGTAAGTTTATGGCTAAGAAGAAAAAACCGACAAAGAAAATGATGCCGAAAAAAGGATGTAAGTAAAAAAAATGGAGTAGCAATTGTTAGTTGCTACTCCGTTCTTTTATCTTAAAGATCTTTGAAGATTTGTTGCGGCTTCCAGAACGTCGTTTGTTATACGATGTATCTGATTGATCTTTTGATAATGATTTTCTGGCTCAGGGTTGACTGGATCTTCAACGTTGCTAGGACCTCCGTCTACGAACATTTGCGTTATCTTTAATACCGCTAATGCTTCTTCCAATTTCTTGGAAATTTCTTTGAACTCATATGTTAGAGTCCATTCTTGTACGTCGTTTGCCATAATTTTCTCCTTTCTATTATTTATACTTAGGCACGTGTAATGCACGGCCATCCGATTCAACTAAGTCCGGGCAAATTACCCAACCTGTTGACCGGGGTTTTTCGTTTTGGTATTTACAGCAAGCATTGCACATGTCTGTTATTGCAGATATCAATTGTTCATTCGAAATAGTTTCTTTAGAGTTATGCGTAATGTATGTTCCGCAGTGACAGATCAAACATTTTACTCCTGTCGAACCAAATTCTGGACTAAAGATATCATTAGTTTTTGTCTTTATGATCTTATGTTCTAAGACAGCTTGCTGACACGGGTATAAACTATTCTGTTCCATAAGGCGGTACCTCCACTACAGGTGCAGCAATTGCTTTAGCAATGTGATCCTGTAGTTTCATTTCGAAATCTGGTTTACGACCACGTCTGATTAATTCCCAGACCTTATTACTTTCGATAATAAGATTCTGAATTACAACGTCGTCTCTCCAGATTACGAAGATATATACACGCCAGTCTCGTTCAAAGATTACACATAGATAGCCAAATGGTGCATTGGCTCCCATAATCTGTTGTTGAACCTGGGTGTAATAATACGGTGGAATACCGTATTGTGCAGCCTTAGTTTGAATAGTGTTCATTGTAGACAGACCGAAGTTTTCCGGCATTGATAAAAATCCGATTCCTTCCTGGAACCAAGCTTTCTTAAAATCATAATGTTTGAATCCAAAAGTCGTGCAGACTTTCATCTCTGCTGGGATATAGACATACTTGTCACCTTCAGTAAATTCCTTATCTACAATACCATCATAGTTGATCTTGAGCCAAGGGAAATCTTTCATGGCATACATGTCTACTGGTTTGATAATTCGTTTACCTAGAATCTCAGCAACCTTTGAGATAACCATAGGTTCCAGATCCGCACCTTTACGGACTGAGTCTTTTAAGCCAATGGCTTTCTCATCTTTTGTAAGATGATCTCTACATTTTTCTTCGACCAGTTGCTGTCTTGTAGTGTAAGGACTTACACCTAGTACAGAACTAGCGTCTGATCCACCAAGACCGTCTTTACGAATGAGCGCATATGCCTCATTAGGATACTGGTCTATCTGTTGGACTGCTATTTCAATAGGTAATTGTGATAGGTCTAATACTCCAGCATTAGCTGCTGAGAAATCAAATCCTTTGTTGTACTCTGCCAGATATTTTTCATCATCTGGGTTTACTGTTATCGTCATTGAATGCTCCTCTCTTATAAAATTCACTGAGGAATGCACAATTGCAATCTAAGTGAAATAAATGAGGTAAGCCCGATTCCTCGTCTAATGATAATGGATCGGCAGCAAATGCTAAAGCATGCCTTAACATTGCATCCACCCATCTGTAAGGATCTACGGTTAACCAGGAATCTGGTGCCTTGTACTTATCATTACCAAACTTTTTAGCAATAGCGATATAGTGCATAATCTGTGATGGGGCTAAACGAAGTTCAGCTTTACCGCTATCTGCTTTATAGAGTTGTGGTTTTTCAGTATCTGGCGTCTCGTCCCATTGCTTTTCTGTAATGATATCGATCTTTCTCTCTTCGCCCTCGTCACAACCTATTAACCCAAATAGAACTTGATTTCGTTTTAAACAAAATGGTGCCTTTACTACTTGATTAGTTGCTAGGTAGTAACCGCATTTGTCACAAGTTACTACTGGTGATTTTCGTCCCATGTGTACGGCTACTGTATCAATACGTTCTTGGAGTCCTTTTTCGAAATTCCTTTGGTAGTATGTACCAGCATCTTCGATTTGCTTTTCAGTAAGCATATCCGGTTCAGCTTCTATACCAAAGACATGTTGCATTCTTACATGCATATCTTCTTCTGGTATTTCTTCGGGGATGTCGTCTTTGACATATTCAAATCTTGATTTTTGTTTACTCATGTTTATCTCCTTCCCATGGTTTATCACGGTAGTTATAAAACGTCATTTGTTTAGGTTTCTTAGTAGCAACTGGTTCTGGCTTCTTAATCTTATAATGTGCATAATGAATCATGTGGCGCATTGCATCGATTTCATGTCGATTTATTTTCTTACCGTCTTCTACCAACCGGTAGAATGTTTGAAATGATTCTAAGATATGCACTTCTTCTAAGACTTCGTTACTCCAGCGTTTCTTAACATCGGCTGCACGTTGGAAGACATAGTCTATTCCAGATTCCCAACAGAATACCTGCATGACTCCAATGAGTCTACATGTTTCCATTCGGGAGTTAATCTGAGCAGCAGCTTTATCATGATACAACAGATAGTCTTCCATGACGACCACAAGTTTATCCTTGTAATGGTCAGCCATAGAAGCAATTAGTATGTTATGCGCTCGCCAGTATTCCTCTGGTGTAGAGAAATTCTTAGCTGTGATAAAGCCTCTGTCCAGAACTTTTTCGAACTTGTTTCCCAGAACCCAGCCGGTTGTTCCTTGACCCTCGTGGAATGATCCAGATGGGTCTATGGACAGAATATAATCGTATTCTTTCATAGCTTAGGTTTTCCTTTCTCAGCCCAATTAGTTTTGGTTACTTCATACTCAGCGATAATTGGAATTTTGGACTCAGGCCAATCTTCCATAATTGCTTTGATTAGAGGTATGAATTGAAAACCTTGTTCTGTGTATATTTCGAAGCTTAGCTCATCGTGTATTTGCATTTGCATCTTGATATGTTTCCCCTCATTTTTAATGAGATTGTAAATATCAATTATTTTAAATTTAAGTAGATGAGCTGCACTCCCTTGAATAAGTAGATTTTTTAGTTTGTGTCCGGATACATTGTAGTATCGGACACCGAACAACGACTGTGTATTACTGAATCCGTTTGCACGTTCCTTACAGTATTTGTGATATTCACGAATACCGGGAAAAGCTGTATAGTAAGATTTGTCAATTTTGACACATTCTTCTAATGACTTTTCTGGGAACATTTCTCTGATCCGATTTAGTTGAGCACCGTAATTCTTAGAGAAGTTTACTTTCTTTCCAATGTCAGTTCTGAGTTTTTGGAAATCTGGGTGAGATTCATCTAAGCCGGTTGCTGCTTTGGTTGTTTCTGAATGTACATCGACAGGATGCCATTCTGTTTCTGGAGATTCATTAAGATAGAATACTCCATTACGTTCTGTACAATCAAAAGGCATGTATGCTCTGCACATATTCAGATCTGGTTTACCCAAAAGCATGGTGTATAAGGCTTGTATGCGCAGTTCAATCTGGGAATAGTCCAGATAACCTATTGCATATGGCGCTTTAACGATTTTTCGGGGTTTAAATAACTCCTTGGAATCTACAGTCGAAATGGCCTTTTTTGGAAATTGTTGGAAGTCACTGGTGACTCTACCAGACACGGCTCCGACCTGGTTGATAGTTGTATATAACCTATCTCCAGTTTTGAGATCCTTTTGGAATCGTAAAATGTAAGCGGAGTACCATTTCTCCAAAGTTCGTAATTCCTGTACCCGATTTATAAAATCAACTGCAGGATCATCTTTGAAGAGGTTTAGTTTTAACAGATTCAATTCTTCTTCACCGGTACTTTTACATTCAACTTCGAACTTGTCATTGAGTAAGTCTTTGATCAGTTCATTCTGTGATACCTTTAGGTATTGCCCAGCTACAACATAGAGTTCTTCACGTCGTTTGATTATGTAAGTCTTTAGTTTGACTCTGGACTTTTCAAGATATTCCTTATCTGCCAGGAAGCCTGTTCGTTCCATATTAAATAATGGTACGATTAGGTTGTTCTCCAGTTCAATAGCGATTTCTTGATGTCGTCCTTCTATGACGTGAGCGAGACTGAAGTATACTTCAAAGGTGTACACGATATCCAGATGTGCATACTTGATTAGGTTCATTCGATCCAGGTCACTGTATCTAATCATATCTGCTTCTACAACAGTCTGTACTTTCAATTGAAGATATGCTGGAAGCGATGCTCTCCAAGCCAAATATGGTATTTGATATTGCTCTGGAAGATCTGATACTTCGTAGATTGTGTCTCCGAAATACTTAGCCATATCTTTCATTGTGATACCTAGTGCTCGTTTGAGTTGGAAGTTATAAATTTTAGCAATGTCTGATCTTTCTTTTTTCAAAAGTTGTTCATGTAATTTTGCGGTGTGGTCTATATACTTTGTAGCGTATTCTTTTAGTTTCATAGGTGGGCCCCCTTCAGAAATATGAAGTGAGTCATGTGCATATCTGATATAAAAGGCCGTATCCGTAAATTTGAGTTCTTCATACTGCGTTATATCTTGTCCAATGTTTGCCAGCATATGCAGATCAAATTTTAGATTATGTCCTATTATAGTTGCTTTGTTCCAGCGGCACCAACCTATAAGTTTCATCATTACTCTGTTAAAGTAAATGCTGTTTACTTCAATCGCAAATGTATAACCATCGAGTCTTGTAAAATCAACATACCCAAATTGAATGAGAAATGGTTTGTCATTTATGATGTGTAATCCAGTTGTTTCTGTATCCAGAGTAATGATGCTCTTTTTAGGTTCCCCAAGGTTACTGAAAGTTTTGTTGAATACTCTAAAGCTAAATTCATTGTCAATATCAAGACTGGTCCATTTATATTTCAACATTAACTTCACCTACCTTTGAGACGAATGTCTTTTTGTTGATCCGTGCAAGTCCTAATCTGAATCGTTCTGTTGGAACAATATCATAATTGTTGTACTTTACGAATAATCCTTTAGTCATTCTAGTCAGAGCTTTATTCATTTCCTCAGTGGTTAATCCCGTAGCTGCCAGAAGGATTTGTCGTCCTGTCGAGGCGCTTTGCTCCAATTGGAGTATTAACATGGGGGTCTTGTCATAAATGTCTTGTAGTAATGCTACACCCTCTTCATCAATATGAGTGAATTGCTTTTCAAAAGCGATGTACTCTTTGAGTTTGAAGGTCGAATTATCGTATAGACTGACTAGGATTTTTTCTGCTAAATCAACGTGTTCTTTTTTAACAATAATGTTTTCATAGGAAGCATCTGTGCTAACAACATAACCTGCGATTGCAATTGCTAATCTGCTTATCTTTTTCCAAGCCTCTGTTCCGAAGATTTTGATATGACCTTCGTAAGTCTTATTCAAAGTATTTGAGCGTTCTATAATATGCAATTCTACAGATCTGTCAATTAGTATCTGGTCTGCTGTTCTGGACCATATCCAACGAATACGATCTCGATAAACTCTGGTATCCAGAGGGGTTTCTGGTTTCCAATCGGGGTCTATTTTACTATTCCCTTTGTCTGCCAGTACACAAATTAAATCGTATCGGGCTATATCCTCAGCAGAGGTTACTAATTCTGTTAGCACAGCGATTCCGTTAGGATAGGAAGCTACGCTTTTTATTTGTCCACCTACGTTCTTTGGATTGGTTAATGATATCATTCTTACCATTGCCGGTAGTGTGATCGTTCCTGCGACTCTGGTGATCCGTACTTCATTTGAAGATCTGATGTCTGTCAACTCAGTAATGACAGAATTGTTTGATTTACCAAATTCTTCAAAGATTACTAACCCTCTGTGATTCTGTGGAATAATACCTGCTCTGGTTTGGTACCCATTAGCGGTTTTATTTGAGCCTCCTACCAGTCCTGGTATGGTTGCTGAATTACCTGCTAAGGATGTGAATGTACCTAATCCATATATCTTTCTCAGAGCATCTGCGGTTGAAGATTTACCTGTTCGGGATTCCCCAACGATGATTGTATCCAAATATGCCCTGACGTTTTGAAAGTGTCCAAAATGGAATTGTAGCGGTGTATGAAATGCTAGATCGATTATTTCGATCAGTTGATTATTTCCATCATAGCCCAAGAGCCCTTTTACCTTTTCTATTAGGATGTGAATTTTGTCAGGTATAGGCCCTTGGATATCAATGATGGTCTGAAGAGAAGCTTTGATGTTCTCGGTCAGTTTGAAATTTGTAACTGAGTCATTGGCTTGTTTTGCATCTGTGATGATCATAATTAATTGTTGCCCCTTATAGGGATGAGGCACAATTTTGTATGTCGCCAGATACTTCTGTCCAGACTCCAGTTTATTGGTCAGAGAATATGCGGTATACTCCATGGGTTGTGTTGTGGATGCATCAGCGGTCTCAAACATGTCTGTAACAAAACATTTGAACACTGTTGCTTGTTGTAGGGTTTTAATACTTACATAACGTTCTTTTTGAAGTATCCGCAAGATGTCTCTGATGTTCTTTTGTATTATGTCTTCACGAAAGTTGTTATCAATCATGTGCAGGATGTCCTGTGCATTGTTTTCTGATAATTCCCATTCTCGAATGTCGCCTACTTTCATACTGTCACCAGCCTGTGTTTCTTTAAACTTCTCTGCGAGAATGCTTGTAGGACAGGCAAATGTCGTTTCAGCTATGGCAACAACTTGTACATTACTCTGTACCATTTTGTTCAAGTTTTCGGGTCTGGAAGCCTGTAATAGATCCATTATTGGATACCCTCGACTTATATCATTTACAGGTGGGATGTAAATTGGTGTGCTTTTCATACAGCTTACCAAATCATCTTTTGTATGTCTGTATTTGATAAAATAGTCGGTTATATCCTCATGTTCTTCCATTCCTTCGTGAAAATTTGTTATGACTTTTACTGATTTAGTGACTTTAAGAAGTTCAGAAGCAATTTTTTGTGCTCCAGTTATTCCGGCACCGTCGTTGTCATAACATATAACAACATAGCGATCTTTGAAGTAACTTAGTTGTCTCGGTGTTGTATTTTCACCTCCTGTTAGGGTGATTGCGTTAAATCCGAAACTTCTAGCTATAGCCATGTCTTTTTCCCCAGCGCATAAGACTGTTACCAGACTTGGAATCGTATCTTTCCAGATATCAAAGGGTATAATTAACCCAGATGGACAATTAGCTCGTGAACGAACTTTTGGTGAACCACCTGGGTTATATACTCTTGCATCTAGTAAATGGTTGAACATAAACACGGGGAAAGCAATATGGTCTGTTGTACCTGGTGCGGTTAGCAGATCCAATTCTTCTATAACTTTTTCAGACATGCCTAGATTCAGACAACGTTGTTTTGTTTCTTCATTTAACGATGTAGTATCTGATAACCATAGGTTTCTGTCTTCAATAGTTTCAAAGGCTCTCTGGATACGTTTTGCATCCGGAAATTTACATTGGAGTACTGCTTGGATAAATTGAGCTTCTGAATATCCTTTTCCACATACCTTGCAATGAAATAAATTGTCCATGGTGTTAACATGGGCCGATTCATGCGTTTCTTGGTAAGGGTGTCCGTTACTGGTAAAGTGTTCGAAGGGACAGCATACTGGTGTTTCTATCTGGTCTCCGGCAATACCAAAATATTCAGTGAAAAAACTCATTTTTTAGTACGAAGCGTCGCTTTCGTCGGTATCTTCAGGACTGTCATCTTCCAGTACGGGTGTGCTCACCAGTGGATAGTACACTTCACCTGAAAGGGCATCAACAACGCTACGTTCTTTGCCAGGACCACCTTTGGTGTCAATATCGATGTCCAACAGGAATTTCTTTCCGGGCATCATCTTAACCAGGTCCTTGAGGTCAAAACTTGAGGTTATAGGCAGGTTTGTGGCTTTAATCAACCTACTTAGCTTATAACGAGCTAAAGCGGCTGCTGAAGAGGTTAGGATGTCCCAGAGTCTTCCTACAGGAGTCCCGTCTTCATTCATAATAGCCAATTGAAGATTCAAATAGTCTGGTTTTACAACGTCACCCTTTGGAGTCTTCATTTCTGCCTTTTCAACAAGTGCGAGATATCTGCCTTTGGCAATTAAATCTCCATTTGTTGATGGTTTTTCTTGTGGAAGTTCGTCAAAATTAATTTGTCCCATTTTACAGTTCTCCTCTCACTACAACGCCGATTGCCTTAGCAACGCCGATGATTTGTTCGTCACAGAAGCGAAGTCTTTCCTGGTAGTCATGTTGCATCTTTGTGTATTCGTCTCTGAACTTGTTAGCCTGAGCGAAAGCACTTTGTGCGTTGCCTCTAACCAATTCTAGTTCGTTGACGAGTGCAACATTGTCATTGATTAGTTGAGCAATCTCTTTTTTAGCTGCGATAGCTTCTTTGTGCCAATCTTTGCCTCTGGTTGCTTTTAATACTGGAGCGTCTAAAACTTCGGGCATTTCCCCGCCTTCTGCGAGAATGATTTCTTTTTTCTTGTTAGCCATGATTTTGTTCCTTTCTTAATCCAATGTGAGTTCGCCAAACATTTCCTTGAGTTTTTCTAATGAAAGCTCATCGAGTTTAGCGTCCTTTAAGCTATGCCGTTCTTTTATTACTTTCCAAATAGGAACAGCGTTTTTATGCTCGTTTAGGTATACTGTGACACCCGTTACGAGACTTTTTCTTTGTTTTTCCATGAGTTCTTCTGGAGATGTGCCTTCTTCCAAGTATTCTCGGATTTGGTCACATAATTCTGGAGTAAACTCATATACGGCGCCTTCTTCAAGCATTGCATATCTGGATTTTACAACAGATGCGATAGGATAGGTAATCTTCTTATTATCCACTCTACCGGCTTTCACCATGTGTAATACCAGATCTGGCTCGTACTTGACGTCTGCTTGCATAATCTCTTGTTCTCCCAGAGATACAACTTTAGCTTTTCCTTTGTCGTCTGTTTCATATTCCATTTTTTCTTTGACACGGACTGTAGCAATGATATGGCATCTTGTGTCTCTGAATAGTTGGAATAACTTCTGTTTTTCTGCAACGATTGATGGGTCTCCCCAGGCTGCGTAACTGTCTCTGGTGAAACGGTCACTTGTCTTTTTCAGATCGTTGATCATGTCCAGGATTCCACCTTCGTACATCCATGCATGAGATACACTATCAAAAATAACCACTTCAGCACCTGCACTTAGAGCAGATTCCTTGAAGAGGATATAGTTGCTTGGTTTGTATCCTAAGTCTGGTGTGAATGCAGCATCATGGAAGTTTTCGAACTTACCTCCGGATGTGCTTGTGATTCCATCGAACAACTTGATAGAGTTGTTTTCCGTATCGATATCGTATACCTTAGACCAGTCTTCTTTTGCAAGAGCATAGCCAAGTACCAATGCCAATCCAGATTTTCCTTTACCGGTTAAACCTTCGATAAGTATAGATGCCTTACACTTTTCTCTTTTAACTTTGGTAAATTGGAATAATGGGTTAATGTGTTCTGTCATTTTCTCTTTCTCCTTTCGTTTATGTATTTGTTGTAGTCATTTATGATATCCGTTTCATCTTTTCTTTGGTCGAGAAGATTATACAGATGTTCATCAAAAGTATCTTTCATAACTAGTTCAATTATTTTGTGTGCTTTGTGAGCTTTATCTTCAGTAGACGCAATAAAACGATCCTCGGCTTGCTGAATATCTCCTATTGGAGGATATTTATCTGTGAAAATCGTTGTTTCTGCTGTGTCTAATGTGAGTCCTTCCTTGCCAGCGTCAATGTTAATTAATAAAACTTTGCATTTGCCACGCTGGAAGTCAGTGACTATTTTGTCTCTGGTTTTAGCGGGTGTGTCACCTATGATTATACCACAACGGCATAAGTTTTCCAGTTGATTGTACAACTTTATTAGGTAAGATGTGAATTTTGAGAAGACAATTATTGACTCCTCTGGATAATCCTGGAGATACTGCAAGATATAGGTAGTCTTAGGCGAACCACCTAGCAGATCTAGTAGTCCGGGGTCAAGACAAATTTGTCGATATTTTACAATTCTGGCAAGTACACCATTGGCATCGATATGCTCTGTGGTAAAAGTCTTGTTCAATTCTGCTAAATATCGCGCTTGTTCAACTGTTGGTTTCAGAGGTACTCGTTCATAAAATTTATCCGGCAACCAAGGCATTACGTCCTTACGTTTTCGTTGTATGGATATTTGTTCCAGAGTTTCTTGCAGTTCAATATCTTTTCCAGGTAAGAATCCTTCAAAAGTACTGTACTCTGCGAGGGTGCGAATACCATTATAGAAACGTGTTATTTTTTCAACTTTGCGTTCAAAATATTCGTTTTGGAAATTCCAAAATGATGTCCATTTGTCTGGCTCCAAGAATTTGAGAATGGAGAATACATCATAAGGTTTTCCTGCAGCAGGTGTTGCTGTGAGGGCTAATCGATGTGGGATTTTGTTTGTTTTGAAGAGTGCTTTCGCATTAAGAGATTTTGGAGATTTAATCCGGTGTGCTTCATCTAAAATGATCATAGCCGGATGTCTTTCTAGGATAGGTTTTATTAACCCGTCTGAAGAGGCAGTTGTCTTAAAACTGTCTATAGAAATAACAAGGCCGTGAGTCCATTTTTCGATGGCCTTTAACTTCTGTGGTTTTAACCCAGCACAAGCGACACAAGGTTTACCGAGCCAACGTTCATATTCTTTGGTCCACTGGTAAATTGTAGAAGCTGTGGTTACGATTAAAATCTTCTGGTCTTCAAGTCCTTTAAGTTTAACTGTTGCGAGTGCTGTTGGAGTTTTTCCTGTACGTTGTTCGTTGAAACATGCCATACAAGGTTTTGATGCTAGAATTTTTGCATCTTCTTCTTGGTATGGTCTAAGATTCATCTATAATGCACACTCCCTCGTTTGTAATTTCAATTCCAGAGGCGTCGCATTCTCGTACAGTTTTCGCATATTTTTGTTCAGAGTTTAGGGGTACATGACAATAGATAAACGCAGGGCCTTCTCGTTTTGATTCTTCTTCACCGTATTTCTGAAGAGAGTTGAGCAATTGAGATTGTCCGACTGATCTTGATTCTGGTGAGGATTGAATCATTTGATTTATGGCTGCGTTTCTTATGATTGTCATTTCTGAGATAATATAGTCTACTACATCTGGATGCATTAAAAATTCCTTCCAGAGTACTTGACTATGTTCGTCTGTTTTAGTGGCTAAGTCGTAATGACTATAACCTAGTGCGTCTGCTCCGAGAGATTTAAATTCTCCCCAGAGGTACGTTAATTGTTCTTGGGTCATATTATTCCTCCTTTAAACTGATCTACAATTTTCATAAATTGTTTAATTGTTGCGAGGTCTTTTTGGTTGTTCTTTGGTGTGTAATATTGTTCAATATGCGCATTTACATTATAGTTCATTTGTCGGTATGTGAATCCAAATACTCGTTTGATATCTTTTGGTGACGCTTTGTTTACGCTGGCGAGATATAGGATTTCATCTTTGGTTGGGGTATTACCAATTTCGCTGATAGTACTTCCGGCTATTGCTTTTATACGTTGGACTGAAATGTCTCCTATTTGAGAGATAGTCTCAATTGCGTACATCAGATCCATCATATTGTTTCGAATGTGATACATATGCAGACAGAAATAATAGAAGCGAATTTCTTCCCATCGATCACCTTCTGTTTGCAACATAGTTTTGGACCACTTTCAAACATTCGTCGCATAAGTTGATATTTCTTTTGTCGTATAGTGTGTAGATGAGGCTGTCAGAGGTTCCGCATAGCGCACAAAAGTTTTTCACAGGTTCTAAGATTATTTTCCCATTAGCGCAGGTTACTCTGACTTTATCCTCTGGACTAATTCCAAGTCGATCTCGAAATTCTTTAGGTATTGTAACTCTACCTAGATAATCAAATGCTTTGTTCATAATTTTCTCCTTTTCTAACACTTACTTAATCATAGATTGGTGGTGGACTTTGCTGTAGAGGGATCCGGTAGCGAAAATATTAAAGCATTCAGGTGAATGTAATGAACCTGAACGGTTTAATATGTTTTGCGTAGGGATCCCGTTACAGTAAACGTGCACGACGATGTTTGGAATTAAAATACATTAGTTTTTAACTTAATGCCCTGTTAGGGTATTGCTAAGTGTTAATCGTTGTGACTTTAGGGGTGGAAACAATTCGGGGATTTGTTTACGCCGCTTTCGTAGATTTGTAGGTGGTTGATACGATGTTCAGGATTCCTGGAACATGTCCGTTATGGACTGGTCTCACAACTTATAAGGTTTGTGAAAGTACACGACGCATTAGATCATCTAAGTTAGTTCGAAATTTACGCTCATACCGTTCTATTACAAGATTGGTATAAACCGGATCGATACTTTTGTAATAACTTAGCAATCCTTGGACGCGTTGTGCTTCGTCTAGGGGTGTGGTAACTTGTTCTTTGTTTGCTTGGATAAATTGGAATATCATTGCTCTCATTTTTTGATTTTTTTCATGTCCTATGGTGATACGATTGTCTTTGTTTAGCATCATACCTAGGTTCCAATTTCTACCAGAGCTACTCCCATATCTGGTCTTTGCATTATTGATTGTAAATGGTGCGTGTCCAGCTTTGAAGATTTGTCTGATATGTCTGACAACTTCGCTGGGATTGAAGTCGTATTTACATGATAGCAGAATATCATCTGCATATCTAGTGTACACGAAATGTTTTTTGTTAAAGTTCGAGAATTTGGTTTGGATAGCATTATCAAAAGGCATCATTAGAATGTTTGTAAGCATTGGGCTGACAGGTGTGCCTTGTGGTAGATGATTCTTGTATAAGCAACCTTTGATATTGTTTTCTAGGTTGTGATAAGCTGTGGACTCCGGTAAAAGCATTCCAAATGGATAGATGTTATTTAATCCAGCCATTATGCTTTCATAGGTGAATGATGGAAAGAAATCTTTTAAGTCTATTTTAATAAACCATTTTGATTCATTAGCTTGATGAAGTTTTAAAGCAGTTGTTGTTCCTCTACCTTTTACATAGGCGTGAGCAGCTTCGTGACAAAGGCATCTGCAGTAAGTTTCCAGAAATACTGCAAATGCTTTTTGTTGTGCTTTTAACATTTCATCTGGCGCCTGGATGGATCTCATTTTTGTTGGGTCAGATTTCTTGGGAATTTGAAACGTAGAATAACGTTGGTCATCTGTACCAGGTTCAAAATCAATTCGTGCCATGTTTAAGAACTTTCCGGCAATGTTGTTTTTAATTGTGATGTCGAGTAGTTTTGAAGATTCAACATCAACTGTTATCTTTTTTCTTGGTACGATTTCTTGTGGGATTTCTTGTGGGATTTCCACATGTTCGCCTTCCAACATACGCAGAAAATCATCTGGTGATAATTCTGATGCGGGGATGGGTGTATGTTTTACTGGCTGATAAAATGTAATATACATAATGTTCTCCTTTTAACAAAATCTAAAATAGAGATGTGTTGCGATGAACTCTTGATCAGTTACTAAACGTGTAAGCCAAATTATTGACTTGAAGGCGTTTGGTACTCATAAAAGTTGTTACTGGGTGTTGGAATTTCAACGTTTGTAGTCTTGTAGAAATTGGTTGACATGAGATTTGTTCAGTGTTATATGTTAACGAAGATCTACTTTGTCGAAGATGCAGCCTTCTGGAAGTCGTCTGAACTAATCCGGATGACGGCAGAGTCGGCGACTGCTGGGGTGATTGTTGAAATTGCAACGGTCGTAGCCCGTGAAGAAGCTGAGCTCCGGTCTCTTCCAGGAAGGTCCTGCGGGTTCCTCTTCCGTGACTATGAAATACATTAGTTTTAAACGTAATGCCCTGTTAGGGTATCCATTTTGTTAGAAGTTTATCTAATAAGAATCTACTACGAATGAAAAAGGTGCAGATAAGATTAGTTTCTTCATGGAGCCTGTATTAACATAACTCATGAAGTTGGAAACACCGAGAGCTGTAATTGCTCTTACTGTTGGTGCTACCGACAAATCAAATCCACACGCGCTAACAGGGTTGTTAGTTTTTGCTTCATCGTCAGTAAAGTCCATAGAATCAAGTAGTTTTTGTCTGTTGATTTCTGTGTCCCATTTGTAGGCATAATGTTGTCCTTCAAGTAAGGTCATTCTGAAATCAAACATGACTTCGATGTTTTTACTGTTCCAGTTTTGTTCTACAACAGTTCTACGACTGGCTATAGAATCGGTAGCAATAAACACGAAGCCGCTTAAATTTTGCATGGTATATTTACCATGTAATACTAATTCAGCATCTGGATTTATTTCCAGAATCAACTCAGCTAGTGCCTCAGTTTTTGGTTTATTGATTTGGTTGACTCGGTACATTTGGTTTACAAGATTGTGAGATTCCACAACATCATAATCCCAAAGATGAATCAGCGAAACTCCTTGTCTTGCCAGGAGCTCAGCAAGACTAGAGCCTATCGCCCCACAACCGATTATGTGGCAAGATTTAGTAATTTTAGCAGGGTCAAAATATTCCCTACTTTTATTCAAGTCCATATATACTTCTCCAATCTATTTGTCCGTCAATTTGCTCCTTTGGGAATCCTACAAATTCAAATGGGTCTGCTTCAGCAGTTGCTGTTCCAGGTAATAATGGATTTGTCGGATATGCGGCGCTGTAGGATTTAACGATTGGTGTTGGTGATTTGGTATATTTTGCAACCATATCTTTGCCCCAGGTTTTATCCAGAGTTACGCCATCGTATGATAAGCCTTGCTGGACATCATTAGGTTCGAAGATTCGGTTGTTTTTGGTATCATATACAAAATGTACAAGTGCGCCTTTTTTGTTTCCAATTGCGAAGATATAATAATCTTGGATATTGGGTAGCATGTCTGACTGGTATTTATCATCCACGCCGGATGAGTAAACTTGCATGTTGACATGACTGTGACCGTGGTATCGAAGTTTATTATAATCGAAATTTGGATCCATCATTAGTGCCATGAGAAACTTTGCATATTCCTCTTCATCAACATCGCAGCCTGCACCGGATACAATCTGATGGAAAACTAAAATGTCCTCAACGTAGAATGTATTGGTTTCTTCATTTCTGGATACGACTCCGTGCCACTGAATTTCAACAGTACAATCTTCGATTAATTCACACATTTTAAGCCATGCTTTTGGGCTGTATAAAATGGTGGGTGCAATGATTTTGTCTAAGTTGCTGAACAGACGAAGTTTATAATCCTCGATGTCTTTAACATTCTTTGCGTTTTGAATGTCGTTCGTCATACGTTTGATTATTTCCTTTTTCTGTTTGCTGGAAAAGGTTATTAATTTCATAATGTGCTCCTTTCATTATTCGTGATTGTTTGGTCTGCCTTGGATATTGTCAAAGGCAAAGGCTAAAGCATTTACGGCATCGTCGTGTCCAGGTTGTGTAGTTTGTCGGAACTGGATTCCAAATTCAGTACCCAGTACATTGTCTGTTATTCGTGTGATTTCCCCATCTACAATTGTTTGCATGATAGGATCAACGTCAGTGATAGTAGTTAAATCTAAGTCCCACATTGGGGCTTCAGCTTTTGGTTCAAATATCTTACTAAGCAGACGATCATATGTATCATCATGTCGTTCATATGAAGGACGTAAACTTTCTAGAAGATCAACTGGAACAATGTTTTTAATCATATCTATCAGACTTACAAAAGTACCATCTTTCATGTTTTCGAAAGCGACTTTATAAGGTTCATCTAACCAAGTACCTACTAGCGTTCTTGCAACAGTTGAGTCAGTGAAGTTGATGTTTGTAGTTGCTTGTACAATTTGATTAAATACACCAAGGTAATCTGGAGAACGTAACCATTTTGTAATTTGTTCGCGGTAGCTGCCCCAGCAACTGTGTTTGGAAATATGTGGTTGTGGTAAACCAAATTGCCATTCACTTTTTTGTGGGAAACCTTCTATAGGATTATTGATTATTCCTGAGCCAATAAGGTTTTCTACAGCATATGTAGCTGTGTCCATTTTAATTGCAGCATGAGTCCAGGCTCTATATGTTTGTTTTTGGAAGACTGCATCGAAAGCCATAAGCATAAAAGTTCTGATGAGGTCATTGCTGTGGTTCTCGGGAAGTTTACTGTTGAGTGTACTTATGATTGTTCTACGATATGCAGCATCATCAAAATCAGTCAATGGTGAGTTAATTAATAAAATGATTTGGTATTTCCAAGCATCGTTGTTGGTGTACGGTTCATTAGGCATAGGTAGAATGTATTTAATGTATTTGTTTTTCATCAAGAAGTTGATGATTTCTTCAGTTGTATCTTTATCGCTGCATTGTGCTCTTGCAGCTTCTAATGCGACTTTTTCATTTTCAATATTCTGTAATGAACGAATGTATGATGTGTATGCGTTCGAAGCCTCATTTTCATACATATTGATTGACTCTACGTGTCTCTTTTCAACTGCGTCACTATTTTGATATAGTTGATTTTTGACTTGGAGCACACAATATTGTTTGAGACGATCCCCAGATAAAATCTCTTTCAGTTTTGCTTCAGCTAGAGGAATTTTTCCCATTGCTAAGTAGCTTAGAATGTCTTTGATTTCTGGGAAGTTCTTAGCTTCATTTGCATCAAGATTTTTTATCATTGGAAAGGTTAATGCAGTATAAATAATTTCCCATGTCAAAACGTTTGAATAGATTTCAATATGTTGATTCATAGTGAAAACTCGTACAGCATGTTTATCATTTGTTTTTAGGAGTGCATTCAATGAGGTCAGTTCTTTGATGTTTCGTCGGCTACCATATTCCTCAGTAAACTCTAAATCTTGTAAAGTAATCCCATCTATGGATTGGTCTGATGTGTTGGGTCTGATTCTAATTCTAGCAAGATCGTCATTGGTTTCATAGTTAAAGGTTGTGAATGGAATCCTTTTTTCATTACGGTCTACAAGATGTCTATCAATGTCAAAGATCATTCTGTTATTGCTACTTGGCTTAGTCAACAGAGCTGCAATAGTTTTTATAAGTTCTATAACTGTGCTCAGATCATATAACATATTGTTATTGGTTGAGCCTCTTAATTGAACAGATAATTTTCTTTCTGTTCCTGGGATTAATTTCTGAAGTGTTAGTAGTTTAGTGGAACGTTCATTTCGATCTCCAAATGTGGCTTCTTTATATGTTGGAAAAATACTCATTGGTTTGCTCCTTTCAAATAAAAATAAATACTACACCCAGAAACTCAGCGGCTAATTTTATCTGTGTCTTTAGGCAATATGGATATCCATAAAGTCTGCCGGTACCATACTGGGTGTAGCTGTATTGAGCGATGCAACAATTTCATATGACAGGGGTGTTGCCAACCTGTGTTGGGCCAGTTATCAGCTATCGAACTGATATAATCCTACGTCTTCGTAGGTGCTCTACCTTGAGCTAAACTGGCATAAAAAGCCCCAACTGTTGTCAGGGCTTATTTGTTAATGCGCTGCGACGATCTAGAAACCGCCGTTAGCTTTGACTACGCTGATGAGGTAACAATCTGAAGTGATACCAGCGTCTGTGAAAGTCTTGTTGATTTTCTCAGCAGTCAGTTTTTCTCCATCAAGATATACATCGCCTTTAGCGAAGTCAATGTGTTCCGAGACCAACACTTCTTTCAGTGTCTTACTTGGATTGACCGTAATGGTCTTTTTCTCGGTGTTTGTACCGACAGTAACTTGGATCATGTTGAGCTCCTTTCTTATTCTGCTTCCGTTTCAGCTTCTACTTCAGTTACGAAGTGGATAGCATCAGCGACAGCAGCGACGTCTGCGGACAAGCCAGGGATAACCACAGTTGCGATTTCGGTTTCCAACTTAGTCAGCGGAATGAGAATTTCCATAAACATTTCTGCTGCTTCTTCTGGAGACATTTCTTCGAAGTTCTTGTCGGACATTGTGGTAACGATTGCGTAACCATTTCTGTCTTTCTTGTCGAAGGATACACCGTACTTGGACTGGCTACCATTCTTGGCTACTTCGATCTTGAAGATTTCCTGGTCTTTGTCATTTCTGACGACAAGGGCTTCCGGTCGAAGTTTTGCTACTCTCTTCAGAGTTGCTAATTTCAGTGCAGACGTTAGGGTTGCTGCAGACCCGTTCAGAGTTAATGTTGCCATGGCTTTGGCTCCTTTCAGTTATACATTAACAAACATAAATAATTATAATACAATTAAGATCAGGGCTTAATTGGATTAGCTTTTGGACGAATCACCACATGAGGTAATCCTGTTGGTCTTGCTTTTGTTGGCTTGAGTTGGAGATCGGTTTCTACTAAATTCAGTTGCTTGGGGAAACGTCTGATTTTTGCTTTATTGGATGGTTCCACCGTCTCCAGCTTTTTGCCAAGTAATTTTATTAGAGCAGCATAGTGTGGATTGTTTGGGTTAATACCCTGTCTATCCCATCGGTGTATCTGTGATGTGGCTACGCCAAGCGCTGTGGCTGCGGTAATAACTGTGATATGTTTTTCTTGCAACAAGGCAAGCAGTTTCATTTTCATTCGATTGGACTGCACATCATTGCAAGTTCGGCAAGATAGTCTGGAAATATCTCATCTGGTTTTTTGGAGATATCCCAATCTTGCGGGGGCACTTCTGTCATGTAATTAAATGGACAAACATCTGATGGCTCTACACCACCTTTGGGCGATAGTACATTTTCATCAAACATGTGTGGGATGTTTCTACCAATCAATAAGCAGTTTTCGCACTTATCAGTATCACGACAATTTTGCTTCAAAGCCGCAATACAAATCTTTAGTGAGTTGAAGTCTACTCTTGGTTTTTCGACTGGTTCCGGTGTAGTTGCAATTGTCCATTTTTTATCACAGTGGTAATCAGGGTGTCCATCTTTTTGGTTAACAGTTATTTTTCTGTCACCAATCTTTGCGCAGAAGTTCATTGTCCTATGTTTACAGTCTTCGCAAAGTTCATCATCAAGGATGGTTTTATATTGATCAGTCATAAGGCATTTCCTCCGCGTATATCGCTAATATTTTATGGTTAAATATTGGTACAGAATTGAAGGATCCAGATATTTGTACTTTTTTAGGTATTTTTTCCGTTTGTACAATAAATTCAATTATGGATCCGTTCACTTTGTCTTTAGTATGTGTAAGTTTATCAGTGTCAGAGTCAGATTTAATATCTCCAACAACGCAGCCTATAGGTGAGGCTTGATCGAATAAGATAATAACGTAATCTCCTACAGAAAATCCCCAACCGGATCCTACAGCAATCATATATGCGTAATTGTAAATTCTTATGCCGTATTCGCCGGTTTGGGAGAATCGTTGTAATTGGGACTGGTCTGATGTTTGAGAGCTTATTGTTCTGTAATCCATGAAGGATTTAAATTCAGCCTTTCCAGGTTCGGGTGAGATTGCGACTGGCTCTGTCACGTTCACGTTCTGCTTTGATTCTTGCTGTAGCGGGTGATGGTTTAGTGAGAATGCTAGGATCAACATCGAACTCAATAAAACTATTAGGACGAGTAGACTTAACAGCCAAGGTCTTTTTAGGTTTTCCATGCATTTTAATCCTCCTTAGATTTTAATATAGCAGATACTAATGTATTGTATTTCTTTTCAGTTTGCAGAAGTTCATTGAATCTTACTCTGTCGAGTTTCATTTCATTAGGTTTTCTCTTTTCAGACATAATACAACAGCCTTCTGATTCAAGTTGATTGATTCTAGCTAAGTATCGTTCACAACGAGCGTTGATGTCTACGGTGGTGGCTTTTAGAAGTTGATTCTTTTCTCTGAGATTTCTTATTGTCTCTCCTTGAATCATCTGATTTTTTTCATTAGATTTATTGATTCGTTTCAGTTCTTTGATTTTGGATTTTAGATTGAGATTTTCATCACAACATTTTTGGATTCTGTTTTTGTAGCTGTAATTATCAGATTCAAGTTCTTCAATTCTAGCTTTTTTGATTGCTGTCTTTTTATTGTAGACTTCTGCACATTTTCGTACAGCATCAGATGCTTGTTGATAAATAATGAGGGGTGGTTTTTCTTTGAGTTTGTTGATCTCGATATAATTTCTTTCAATTTGATCTTGGAATGTTTTGAGTTGAGCGTCTCTGCGATCTAACTCAAAGTTAAGTTGAGTAAGTTTACATTGAAGCACATTGATAATTCTTTGTTTCTTTGTTAACTCATCTTTTTGAGGTTCAGGTTCGGCTCCTATCTCATGATAGTCAATGTGGTGTTGTAGGTTTTTATCCAGGCAATTGACTTTAGAATCAACTTTATGGATGTCTGTTTTAAGTTCGCTTATTTTAGCGAATAGGCATATGGTGTCTTTATTCATAAGATTTACTCCTTTAGATCCCACCCAAAACGTTCAGCCATAAGCGGAACTGATGTACGATTGGGTGCGTATGCTACAATTATTTTATTAGCTATAAACTTTTGCTCTTTACGGTAGTCCGCTTCGGGTACATGAATTTCTACTTCATCTGAATTATCGTCTACAATGATTCTGACCACGCCGGCCATTTGTATTGAGTCGCAGATAAGTGATGAAGTGTAGTTGATTTGTTCGAGCATGTCTTTGATCCAGATTTCTTTGGATTGTTGCAGAGCTGTCAAGGAGCGTTCGAGGTCAGCAATTTGGTCACGTTGAAGCATACAGAAGTCTATAACTTTTTCTTTGGTTTGTTCTTTGAGATATTCTTCTACAGTTTCTTTCATTTTGGTGACTCCTTTCGTAATTTATGACGTTGGCAGTAATGTTTTGTTTCATATTGTTTGTGATAGATTCTACAGTGTACGTTCTTATGTAGTGTTTTCATAGTGCCATACTTACAATTTTCACATGTAGCTAGTACTAACTGATACATCACATACTCCTTTCCAGCTCTTGATTGAGTTGATAAGCTACGTCACAAGCTTTTTCGAATGATATATTAGTATGGATAACTTCTTGGATGTGTTTTTCGGCCCACCATGTTGGTGTGTCATGAAAGTTACATACAGTGTATTGTTCTTTGTCTGTGAATACAACCATAGAGTTACAAGGATCTATTTGAGGTTTTTGTTTTTTAAAGAATAAATGTTTCATATTATTCACCTACAATCATTTTAAGTGTAAAGTGTACAGCTACAATAGCTATAATTATATTAGGCCTCCGATATCCCCCATCATGTTCATTATCATGTCCAGCATGGCAGCGCTGTTACCGACAGGTAGATTATGTTCAATTTTATATTTGCGTTGTTCCTCGTACATGTCTTTCATTAGAGTCAGTACAACGTCTTTACGTTCCGGCGTTAGTTTATCGTCTAAATCGTGACAGAAGTCTAGGAATTTATTTGTACAGTCTTTCCCAACAGCAGCTAAAAAACCTTCTTGAGTCGAGAACTGTTCTAACCTATCTTTGAATGTATGGTGCATATGTATAGATAGTTCTTTGCAAAGTTTAGGATTTTTTGCTGCATCTTTTTCTAACATAGCTTCAAAAACTTCATCTGGCATCTTAATCATTTTGTATTCCTTTCGTTCCATACCCTAATTTCTTGTCATATTGCTTGTACAGCAACTGATATCAGTTAAAAATATATGGGACACCTGAGATATCAGATGCCCCAATTGACCGTAGTTCTAGGCTGGGATGATTAGTCCAGAACGCTTACGGCTTCGTCGTCGTCCTGAGCAATTGATGCTGGAGATGCATCAAGAGCATAGAACATTTCCTTTTTTGCTGAAACGATATTGTTAGTATACTCGCCGTTCTGCTTGATTGCAACATCAACGAGGATAATTTCGCCAATACATTTATCAAGTTTAGTCTTGATGGCAACTAGGTTTTCTTTGGGTGATTTAACCATTTTGCCTAGTGGGAACTTCAGAATTTGAGCAAGTCTCCAAATCTTGTAAGAATTGAGCTTGTTCTTGTCATCTGGGTCCACTACGATGTCGAAAACAACCTGTCTGGTCTCGGTAAGTCTCCACCATAGGGATAAGTATAGATTGCCATCTTTTGCGGTCTTTAATTCAGTCTTTTCCAATGTTGCTTCATGGATTCCTTCTGCGATTTCAAGGGATGGTTTTTTACCATCAAATTTTCCAAAATCAAATGCCATTTTGTGCTCCTTTTGTAATAAACAATATAAAATATAGGGAATAAACGAAAGCCAGAGGGCGAACGCCCGTCCCCGTCCAAGGGGGCGGAAGCCCGATTAACGTGATTCAATATGAGCAAGCCAGTATTCCGCTTCAGGTTTAGTTTGAAAGGCAGGTGAGACAAC
>Ga0302292_1000154_pt1 | contig 50754 bp, 53 predicted proteins | sample III_Fen_N2_1_FD_194553 | JGI IMG/M metagenome (GOLD analysis project Ga0302292, IMG submission 194553) | Peat permafrost microbial communities from Stordalen Mire near Abisko, Sweden - III_Fen_N2_1 | ecosystem: Environmental > Terrestrial > Soil > Wetlands > Permafrost | place: Sweden: Abisko...
AGATTCTCGACTGCAGCCACCCGTAGGTGTATGGGCCGTGTCTCAGTCCCATCGGTGGGGGTCAGCCTCTCAGCTCCCCTAAGCGTCATAGCCTTGGTAGTCCATTACACTACCAACTAGCTGATACTTCACAGGCCTTTCCCTAAGCGAAAAACTTTACTCCGGAGAGACTATCGCGTATTAGCTCACCTTTCGGTGAGTTGTTCGCGACTTAGGGGGAAGTTCCTGTGTATTACTACCTCGTTCGCCACTAACTTTAAACGACCTTTGACTTGATGTAATCTCATCTCTGGAAATAAAAAGTCCGTTCGACTTGCATGCCTTATCCACGCCGCCAGCGTTCATCCTGAGCTAGGATCAAACTCTACTTAAAAATAGAACGGAACAAAATAAAAAATACTTTGTTACATTAACTGGTTCATTCATTCCACACGCTGTGGAATATATCTCGCAACCTTGCGAGATCTTACTTGCTTGATTTATGATTTGTCCTCACAACAACCTCGTCTTTTAAAAAAGAAGTTATGAGAACTTTTACCTATTCAAATTTCAAAGAAATTAAAACAGCCAGATATACATCAGACTGTAAGAACTATTATATACATATAAATAAAGAAGTCAAGCATTTATTATTATTTAATATAATACTTAAAAAACCCTTATAATAAAGGGTTTTTAGTTGTCTTTTCTATATATATCATCCACGTCATTACCAGACATTAATTCTTTGTATTCTTCTATTTTAAATCCATCAAAGTACCAATCTCCATTTTTCTTAATTAACTCATCCATATTGGCTATATGATATCTATTTGCAATCTCAATTTTTTCTTTCTTGAGTAAAGACTCCTGATTCAATAATTCATTTGAAATAGCTGAATCAAAAGATATCTTGAATTGTCCATCCTTCCCTATATTATTAGAATTATTCAAATTAAATTTTTCCATATACTTATTGTACTACTTTTATATAGTTTACAAAAGATCATTTTTCTGTAATAATTACGAGAGTTTTATAAACATCCTGTTATGCTGTTTTGGTAGATAACAGAATATTTAGATAATTATGCCCTGTTATGCTGTTTTGGTAGATAACAGATTATGTGTTAGTTATGTTAATTAAGTTTTGAAAAAAATTATGCCCTGTTAGCTCAGTTGGTAGAGCAGCTCCCTCTTAAGGAGATGGTCGTAGGTTCGACTCCTACACGGGGCACAAATAAAAAAATACAACAATTAGTTGTATTTTTTTATTTGCTAATTTTTATTTTAAATCAAACACTCCATAAATCTGAGGTCCTGTTAACAAAGGTTCTTCAATTATATATTTATTTCCACAAACTATGGCTATTCTAGATATAGAACTTTGGCACCCGTTAAGACCAGGTGCACAATCTTGTATTTTTTCTGTAAATAATTTTACAGAAACTGGTTCTTTGCTTGTAGAAACACAAATTAATTTATTTTCAGGCGAAGCATATTCATTCTTATGTTCTCGATTAAGAAAATTATTTGAATAATAATCATAAGTAATCCTTTTATCTTGAGGAATTACGTCAGATGGATTTGAATACAAAAAAGTACGAGTATCTGTTTTTGTTATTATTTTAGAGTAGTTCTTACCTAAATAAAAAGCCCCACCACTAATAATTAAAATTAATAAAACTATTCCTAAAACAATGGCTATTTTTTTATTCTTCATATATTTAAATTATACACCTTAATATTATTTTCTCAATAATTTTACAAATCTTATTACTTAAACTTTCTAAAATATAATTTTAATCCTACAAACAAAGATATTGCTGAAATAACAATTATGCTAAAAATAAAATAATTATTAGATATTAAACTTTTAATTTGAAAAAATGAAGGTAATGCTCCTATAATCAAAGCTAAACAAGTTAAACCAAAAGCAAATCCTGGACGACCTGGAAGTATATTTGAAAGAGCAACTAATGTTATCGGCATAGTTATATTAAATAAAAACATTCCTATAATTGCCAAGGTTGGAATATTTGCACCAAAAATAAGAACTGGGATAGATAATACCAATGCTCCAACTGCGATTTTTATCCACCCAAATTTATCAGCCAATATCCCCCCAATAGCCTTCCCTAAAACTACGGCGATAGTTAAGATTACCAAAAGAGTAATGTCTACCTTCCACGGAAAAACCAACAACATCCCAACAAGAGATCGAATAGAAATTGATAAAAATACAAAAAATAATATAATCCAAAAATAATTATATTCATGTATTTTATTTTTTTCTTTTTCATAATTCATTTCTGGCTTTTTAATAGAAAAAATCAATATAGAAAAAATAACTAATCCTAAAATAAATGGCCAAGCAATAAATTGCCCACTTTTACCCAAGAGTGTTCCTAATAAAATACCAAAAGCACCAGGTGCGACATATATACCTGGAGCAGAAGCTTTCTTTGGAGTTAAATTCAAACTTATACTTCCACCTCCTACATGAAACAATGCATTACCTAACCCAGCAAATATAACAGCTATCATTGGATAATACATAAAAATGCAAGCAGAAAAGATCGTGAAAATAGAACCTATTAATGCTACGACTCTTGGTGTTCTAAAATAATCTGATATAAAACCAAAAATAAATTGCAAACCAAAAGCTAAAATATTATATAAAACTACAAAAATAAAAAAAGTTTCAGCATCTATTATTTGATTTTTAAAAATACTAAAAATTACACCAGCACATATAGCATCAACTAAAAAATGAGTAATTCCATAAACTAAAAGATTAGAAGTAATTATTTTAAATGATAATTTTTTATTCTCCATAAAATGTTTACATAATTAATAAACCAATTAAAATTGAGCTAGCATTAGCAATAAAAGAAATAATCAATGCTTGTGAAAATTTTAACTTTAATATTTTATAATAAATAAAAGCTTCTATAAGAATAATTGATGATTCCCCTAAAATTATATACAGCATTCTATTAGAAACAAAATACGGTAGAATAAACCAAAAATATGGCAATGTTAAAACAGAAGAAATTATTCCTGCAAATATAATATTAAAATTATCTTTAATTTTATATAAATATCTAGAAACAACAAAAACAACTGGCACTTCAGTTATTAGTGTCAAAAACAAAGCATTTAAAAACATTTGTTCGTAAGCCATTAATCGCAATATTTAGTTAAACCAATGAAGCACCATACAGAACCCCAAAATCCTCTTTTCTGTACTTTTTTAACTTCTTGTACACCTACATCTACCTTCTGAATTCCACCCTCAACAATTTTTTTAATATCAATCACGGCCTTTTGTGGATTTTCTATTCCAAATGTTTCAATTTTATTAGGTGTACCATTATTATATTCAGATGTTACCTTAGATTTATTTAAACTATATTTTCCATCTATTGATTTAATAACATTATATTCTTCAGTATTACGTATTAGAGGGTTGCTATCTTCTACATAATTTTCACCTGTTTCCATTTTATCTATTAAAAAAGAAAGATCTGCTGGTGTTAATTTATTATAATATATTATATTTCCATTTTGATCATGACCACCACTTTTTACTTTTTCTGTTTTTATATTTAAATTTTTTAGATCAATTATTTTAAATTTTTCTTTTGTTGTCCAATAAACGCTAAGGGAGTTGAACTTATATCCACGTGTTAAACATTCATTATTTTTAATTTGATATGCCTCATATTTACTAACCATTGGTCCTGTTATATAACCAATCAAAACAACATCTGTAAATTTATCTAAATTTACAATTTTTGCACATCCACCTACTTGATGAAAATTTGGCATAACAACATCTGCCTTAGCTAATAAAGGGCTAAAAAGAACCCCTAATAATACAAACAAACCGAAAAAAGTTATTTTTTTCATATATTATAATTATATAATATCTATTTTTTATTACAATGGTCTTTTTATTTTCTCAATAATTTTACAAGTTCGTCTGTAAGATTTTTTATTGATTCATCGTCATACAAAGAAAGAGTAAAAACTGGTTTCTTTAATTTCAAAAATTCTTTTTTAACTTTTTCGATTTTTTTAATATCATTTATGATGTCTGTTTTGGTAAGAATAATAACCTCATCTTTTTCAAGAATAGTTTTATCATAGATACCAAGCTCTTTACGGATATCTTTATATATATCCATTGGCTTCTCATTCTCAAGAGACACGAGGTGAGCGATCATTTTAGTTCTCTTTATATGCTTTAAGAATTTTATTCCTAAACCTTTTCCACTTGAAGCACCTTCTATAAGTCCAGGAATATCAGCAATAGTATAACCAAAGAAATCCCCAAGGTTTGGATCAAGAGTTGTGAATTGATAATTACCAATCTTTGCAGATGCATTTGTTACAGCATTTAAAAGTGAAGACTTCCCTGCATTTGGTAAACCAACCAATCCAATGTCTGCAAAAAGCTCAAGTTCTATTTTGAAATTCCCTTGCTCTCCTATTTTACCTTTTGTTGCTTTTGTAGGAGTTGTATTTATAGAAGTCTTAAATTGTTCATTACCATAACCACCGACTCCTCCTTTTAAGAGTAGCTCTTTTTGTCCTGCCTTATCGAGAGAAACAAAACCACCACTTTCTACGTTTGTGATAATTGAACCAACTGGGAATTCTATAATCAAATCTTTTCCATCTTTTCCGTGACGACTACCTCCTGCACCTTCTTCGCCACTGTTACCTACGAATTGTTTTTTGTGTTTGTATTTTGCAAGTAAGTGAATATCAGAAACAGCGACAGCGTATATATCGCCACCTCTTCCTCCATCACCACCGTTTGGTCCACCCTTGTCTATGAATTTCTCACGACGCCAACGAACAACCCCGTCTCCACCGGTTCCAGCTTTAGCATAAAATTTTATTTCATCTATGAACATATATAGTATTATTCTAATAAATTTTTTAATAACTTCTTTCAGAGGTCCGGATAAATTTCTGCTGAAATTTTCCTCATTGCTCGGCCCGTCGGCCTTGCGCACGCCCTCTTCAAGAATTATTAAAACATTTATTTCTTTCTATAACTTACGCTATTAATGCCATTTCAGCAAGTTTTAAAGCTCCTTCTTTAGAACGAGCAACTGCCAAGAATCTTCCATTGTGACAAAAAGCAGCATCGGAAACTCCTGTTATTTCAGCAAGTTCACCATCTCTTTTACCAGCCCAACTCTCTGGAAATGGTTTTCTTGTCTCAAAACTATACTTTTCTTTACGTACAGCTTCAACTCTCCATAAACCACTTTTTATAGAAACAACATAAAAAACTTCTTTGTGTTGATCCAATACTTCACCCCAAGGATAGTGACCATCAAGTATTATAAATCTTTTATCATTGCTTTCTTCATATGCTTTATTCACAATATTATTTGCTTCAAGCTCATCTCTTGTCTTTATTATTTCACGAGAAATAATTCTAACTGCAATCGGTACAAGTTCCATAAAAGCTTTATCATAATCTTGTTCTTCTTTCCAACTAGGACGGAAACAGAAAAGTAAATCTTGGATAGTATAAGGGGCAACCTCCCCTTTTACATCAAAAAGGTTAATACCATTATCATTCGCATCTATAGATTGGACCAATTTTTCTTCTATCAAATTTGCAACTTCTTTAGATCCACAAATTTGTTCACCGTAAGTTTTCCAAACAAGACCAAAAGATGCATAAGGAACACCATTTTCTCTCACCCCAGCACCACCCTTTTGATGATGATCAAAACGATTTATAGATGGATCATATATACCACCCACGTCATATACATAGTCTGCTGTTTTTATTAATTGTGTATCACGAGTACGAATAACTTTTATATTACCATTGTTCAAAATAGAAAGTGTCGCCGTGGAAAAAAGATCATCTGCATGGAATGTACTATCGTGAGTAATTAATATTTTATTTTTTTTGAATAATGACATATATTTATTTTTCTGTTCTTTGAATTTGAAATAATCCTATAATAAAAGCTGTGACTTTTTCTAATATAAAAAATAATATAAAGAACAAAAGTATTATTAATAAAAAATTACGAATATCGCGACTTATGGAAAGTGCAGTATAACTAAAGAAAAAACCTAAACCAAGGACTACCACAGACCATATACCAAGTGATACAGCCTCTGCTTTAGCATATATTCGAACTGGAACCTTTTTATATCCAGAGAATATTAAGGTGATCCAACCTATACCAAAAACAAAAAATCTAGAAACAAAAATAGACCAAAATGGCTTATCATCAAAATGAGGCATGAATGACATCATTCTTTTTTCTATTTTTTGAATAAAACCATTGTGAGAATGATATTTATTTAAAAGAGATCCCACAGAATAACCCAAGAAAGATTTAGCTGCACCACCTAAAATAACTGCAAAAAGAGCAATAAGAAGATGTATAGAACCTAGATAAGAAAATATACCAGCAAAAATCACAACAATCTCCCCTTCAAGTATTACCCCTAAAAATATTAAGAAGTAAACTATGACTGCATGAATTTCGACAAAATGTCTTAATGCTGATATAGAAATATGCTCCATAAATTAGAAATCAAAATGAAATACTTTCTTTAGAACCCAGTTAATTACTGATACGAGTAATGCACCCATAAATGCAGCGTAGAAAGTTGATACATGGAAACCTTGTATAAGAGTTCCTAAATACCAAAATAATGCTCCGTTGATAACAAGAGAGAACAGCCCAAGTGTAATCATATTTATAGGAAGAGTAAGTATATTTATGATTGGTTTAATGATCATATTAAACAAAGCAAGACATGCACCTACAATAAGAGAAACCCAAATCGGGTCAACTGTTATACCAGAAATAATTTTAGTTGTTGCAAGAACTGCAACTGAGAGAATAATCCAATGTAAAATAATTTTCATAATTTTAAAAATTAAACGAATAATCTATCTACGACTTCTTTTACTAAACTACCATCGGCCTTTCCTTTTAAATCTTTCATAACAGATGCCATAAACATTCCCTTTTTTGTAGGATCTACAACTCCAAATAGAGATAATTTGTTTTTCACAATTTCTTCTATCTCACTAACTTCCATTAATTTGGGAAGGAATTCTTCTATGATAGCAAGTTGAGCAAGCTCCACTTCTACTAAATCTGCACGGCCACCTTTTGTAAATTGCTCGATTGAATCCTTTCTTTGTTTTGATGCTCTTGTGATAACCTTTATAACTTCCTCATCTGAGAGCATTTCTTGTGGAGTCTTACCTGTGGCTACTAATTCATTTGTAAAAGCTGTCACAAGCCCTCTCATAACCTCAAGACGAACAGCGTCACGAGCCTTCATAGCTTCTTTTATATTATTTTTTATTTGTTCATGTAACATACTTATATTGTATCAAAAATATGATAGAATACCAGTATATGAAAAAAATTATATTTTTTGATACGGAAACAACGGGCAACGAGCCAAAAAAGGACTTTGTTTGTCAGCTTGCTTATAAAACAAATACGGAGACTTTTAACGAACTTTATAAACCATCTATTCCTATACCTCCAGAAGCTAGTGCAATAACCCACATCACAAATAAAATGGTGGCTGATAAACCAGCATTTAAAGAAAGTACTAACTATGGATCTATCAAATTACTTTTTGAAGACCCCAATTCTGTTGTGGTTGCTCATAATGCAAAATTTGATATCGCCATAATGGCAAATGAGGATGTATTCCCTTCCAATTTTATTTGTACTCTTCGTGTAGCACGAGCACTTGATAAAGATAATGTAATACCTCAATACAAACTCCAATATTTGCGTTACTATCTAGATATAGAAATAGAAGCTGAGGCACATGATGCACTTGGTGATGTTCTTGTATTGGAAAAATTATTTGAAAGATTACTTGCAAAAATAATAAAGGAAGAAGGTATAGACGAAGATAAGGCTATAGAAAAAATGATAGATATCTCATCTCGCCCATCTCTTATGAATCTATTTAATTTCGGAAAACATAATGGAAAAACAGTCCAAGAAGTTGCAAGCATGGATCGCGGATATCTTGAATGGATGCTTGGCCAAAAAGAACAAAATCCAGATAATGAAGAAGATTGGATTTATACATTAAAATATTATTTAGGTAAATTAGTTTAAAAATATGGAAACACTTACAATAATTTTACTTGGGGTACTCATACTATTAATCATAGGTTTATTTTTGCGTAAAAATAATAAAAATGAAGCAAGTGACAATACTGGTTTTAATTTACTTCTTCAGCAAATGAATGAACTGACTCGTACTATGGACCAAAGATTATCTGAATCTCACAAAGAGACCAATGAAACCATTCGTCACCAAACAACCCAATCTCAAGACATAATCCGTGATATTACAGAAAGACTCACAAGACTAGATGAGACAAACAAGCAAGTCATGTCTTTCACAGACCAACTTAAAAGCTTGCAGGACATACTAAAGAACCCTAAACAGCGTGGAATACTTGGTGAATACTACCTAGAAACATTACTGAAAAATGTAATGCCACCAGGAAGCTACCAAATGCAGTACCCTTTCCCTGACGGGAATATTGTAGATGCTGTTGTTTTTGTAAAAGATAAAATAATTCCAATCGACTCAAAATTCTCTCTTGAAAACTACAACCGTATAAGTGAGACAAGTGATCAAGCTGAGAAAGATCGCTTGGAAAAAGTATTTTTAAATGACTTGAAAAATCGTATTATTGAAACTTCAAAATATATTCAACCAAAAGAAAATACAATGGAATTCGCATTTATGTTTATCCCTCATGAAGCTATATATTATGACCTATTGGTAAATAAAATTGGTGGAAATTCTGAAGACACAGACAATCTTATCCAAAGAGCTGCAAGTAAATACAAAGTTATTATCGTTTCCCCTACTTCATTCCTCGCGTACCTACAGACTGTCCTACAGGGCCTTAAAGCAATGCAAATAGAAGAAGGTGCTAAAGATATTATCAAGCGTGTAGGAGAACTAGGAACACACCTCAGATCATACGAAGAAGTTCACCAAAAGCTTGGAAATGCTCTTACTACAACAGTAAATCATTTCAATAAATCAAATCATGAATTTAGAAAAATAGACAAAGATGTAATGCGTATTACAGGAGACACAATAGAAATAGAAACTCTCACAATAGAAAAACCTCAAGATGACAATTAATAAAAAATCCTCCGATTAAATTCGGAGGATTTTTTATTAATAAGCTTTATAATAATTATTTTGATTATTTATATAATTATAACTTCCATAATATTTAGGGTGATAAGCAGGAATATTATAACCATTATTATTATTTAAAGGAATATTATAATTATTGTTATTATTCATATGATTATAACTTCCGTAATATTTAGGATGATAAGTATAAGAAGTAATACTATAACCAATATTATAATTATTTGGAATATAATAATTTGGTGAATAATAAGATGAATTATTATATCCACTATTATTACCACCATAATTATTCATATAAACTCCATTATACTGAGTGGGAGTATTATAGTAACTACCCCACGAAGCATTAGCCTTATTGGGACTAAACATAAAACCAAGACCAATTAGGGACAAGAAAATAAAAGACAATATGTATAAGTTTTTCATAATATTTACATTAGATACCTATTGTTAATGATTGTCAATTTTAACTTTCTTTATGTCTAAGTCTGTAATTCTTTTGATATTGAATAATCGCAGGAATACTTGCTGCAACAGGAAGGGATAAGAATGCACCAAGAATACCAAACAAACTTGCTCCAATAAGGAATGACAAGAAAACAATAGATGGTAATAGGTTGAGTGCTTTATTGTAAATAAGTGGAGAGATTATATTATTCTCAACTTGTTGGTATATAAGGTGTAATATTATTACAAGTACTCCAGTAAACGGAGATACTCCAAAACCAATAATAATAGCTGGGATTGAACCCACTGTCTGCCCCACAAGAGGAAGTAGGTCTACTATTGCAGCAAATATAGCAAGAGGTAAGGCAAATGGAATATGTAAAAGGGTAAGCCCAACATACACAACAACTCCACAAATAATTGAAATTATAAAATTCCCGCGTAGATACTTACCTGTCACGACAGCAACTTCTTTTACTAAATTTTTAACTTCCTCTTTTTCTTTTTCTGGAACTACGTTCAAAAACATTCCCAATAATTTATCAAAATCATACATGAAGAAAAATGTGAGGATTACTGTACTTATGATAGAAAATATTACCAAAGTAATATTTACAGTTGTCGTAGCATAATCCACAGATTGCAAATATGCAATAATATTAAAATTCTGAAATACTGGAGAAAGTAATTGTGAGCTATTTATTATATTACCAAGACTACTTAACAGAATTGGAATCTCTGCAAATATACGGGGAATAAAGATGGTTCCGAATAAAATAAATGGAACAATAGGAAGAATTAGAATCAAAAATATACATATAATTAAGGGTATTTTTGTCTTTTTATTTATTTTTATAACAACAGGATACAAAGCTGCAACTAAAACAACCGCAACAAGGATCACAGGTATTACAGGGAGGGCTTTCCAAGAAAGAAAAACAATAATACCCATAATTATAATTCTAATAAGTGCTTGCCAACTAAAAGTGTGTTCGTTTTTTTTCATATTATTTAATGACTTCTTTTATCTCTTTTACTTTCTCTTCTATAACATCTTTCACTTCTGATGCTTTTCCCTCTAAGCTTTCTTCTAATTCTTCAGCTTTTTCTTTCATCTCTTCTTCTATTTTTTCTATCTTATCTTCTATTTTAGAAATAACACCACCTTCTTTTATCTTTTGTAGATCTCTGTAAAGCATAGCCATAAGTATCATAGCCATAGGATAAGTAATGAGTATACCTACTATCAAACCAATGAATCCTGAAATTGCGAACAAGCCAATAACTAGCATTTTTCCAAAAATATTCCAGAAATTACCTTTTGTCATTTTCCAAGATTCTTTTATTGATTTTACTGCTCCTTTATTTTTATCAACTGAAATAAACAAAGAGAAGGCTAATCTTATTGCAAAATACATACCTACTATCAAGCAAACGATAGATGCAATGAGTAAACCTAACATGAGTGGAGTTATCATTCCTGTTGTAAGAACAAAAAACATGACAGGAATAAGGAAAATAAATGCACCACCTGAAGTAATTATTATAAATAATAAATATGTCTTAAGAAAATTCCATAAATTAAGCATAGACGGCAAAGAAACCTTTGAGAATGGATTGAATTCTTTTTTGTCTACCAAACTCAAAAGAAAACGAATTATCATATAGCCAACAAATAGACTTATAATTACTGAAATTGCCCATAATATTAAACTGTCTTTTGATGCAAAAACTTGCTCAATAAACATAAGGGCAAACATTAAAAAGAATAACCCTAAGTTTGCTTTATAAATAGACCATGCTTCTTTGATTTTCTGCTTAAACTTAAATGTGAATTTCATATAAATTAATATTATTAATAAACTATTCTTATTATAGCACCACAAACAAAAAATACCTCTTCTCCAGGTGTCGAACACCTGGAGATTTAAGTATTTTTGAAATTATTTAACTTATAAAATAAGGGTTTATTTTTGACAGGTGTTCGACACCTGGAGAATTTTTAATCTATTCTTTTAAAAGTTTTTTTATTTCTGGAAGTAAACGAGTAGCTTCAAGCTCCCCTATCATTATGATCTTCTTAATATTTTCTGGTTTAAAATAATCAGTTACTTTAAACTTACTTAAATAATAAGAAACATCAGGATTTAGTATTACATCGGCTTGATTAACAGAGACTTTCGATAAATTATGCAATGCGATTCTTGTACTTCGTAATGCAATTTGAGTTAATGTAAACTTCTTATTTCTAAATTCATTCGGGTGGTACAGATTCACTGCTATCACTTTATCTATTTTATTTTCTTTTAAAATACCCACAGGAACTGGGTTACTCAAACCCCCATCTACAAGAAGTTTGCCTTGGTAACTTACTGGTTTGAATAAAATAGGTATAGACATACTTCCACGAACTGCTGGAACTATCTTTCCTTTTGAAAATACGGCAGGCTGCCCAGTTATTAAATCTGTAGCTATAACAGAAAAAGGAATTTTTGTTTCAGAAAAATCTGCATCTTTTAAAATTTTCTTTAAAAACATACTTATCTTATTCCCGTCTACTAAGCCCTGTAAACTAAAATCGAAAAATAAAGGGAGCAGGTCCTTAGTATTCTCTAGGATTAATTTTTCAAATGACTCTATCTCTCCATGAGTGGCTAAATATGATCCAACAAAAGAACCGGCTGAAGCTCCAGAAATATAATCTATAGGGATATTATTCTTTAATAAAACTTTAATAACCCCAATATGTGCAAGTCCACGCAAACCACCAGAACCAAGAACTAGACCTATCTTTTGTTTATGTTTTGAATTCATATTTATGATATTTTAAAATTAGAAATAATTTTGTCTCTTAATTCAAGTGGGTAAACATTCCTATTTTTCAAGTCAGAAAGTTCTAACCATATAACCTCATAAGTACCGTACTTCTCTATATCACGCCCTGTGAATTCTGGACCAGTTCCAGTACCTACTTTCCCTTCAATAATTTTACAAATGTAGAAAAAGTCTACTTGATCGAAATCTGGTGACAATTTATTCATAAATAGATCTTTCACTTCGACATCTACTCCAAGCTCTTCTTTACACTCTCTTTTTAATCCATCTTCCAAAGATACATCTTCGTCGTCAACTCCTCCACCAGGAAAAACCCAGTACTCATTGTCATTCTTAACACGATGCATGAGTAAAATTTTATCTTCTTCTATTATTATCGCCCCAACTCTTTGTCTCATACTCTTATTATATATTATTATTTTTTAGTGGCAAAAGGTGCTATAATACTAAGCTATGGAAAATAAAGTAGAAGGTAATAAATCAGTAATAGCAGCCCTTTTAGGGAATATTTTAGTTACAATAATAAAAACAATAGTTTCAGTATTCTCTGGTTCTGCCAGTATGTTTGCAGAAAGTGTACACAGTTTTGCAGATACATTAAATCAATCACTATTACTTGTAGGACTAAAAAGATCAAAGAAGCCCGCAGACACTTCTCGCGGATATGGTTATGGTATTGAGAGATTCTTCTGGTCACTGATCTCAGCTTGTGGAATTCTATTCATAGGTGCAGGGGTAACTATTTACCATTCTATCGACTCTTTAGTCCACCACAACATCAGCGAAATTCATGATTATAACTTTCTAATTATCTTAGTACTTTGTCTTGCTTTTGTTATCGAAGGTATTACCCTACTTATCGCCCTTAAAGAACTCAAAGGGAAAGAAAAATTTTCGAAGAAAATTTTTCTTAATGCGGACCCCGTGACTCTTGCTGTTGTATACGAAGACAGTGCTGCAGTACTCGGTGTTATCGTTGCACTTACTTCACAATTCTTAATGCATTTTACAGGTAACAATGTATACGACTCCATAGGTGGAATAATAGTTGGACTTATACTTGGATTCTTGGCTGTACTTCTTATTGTTAAAAATCACCAATACATTATTGGTAAATCACTCGACGAGGAAATGACTGATGAAATAATAGAGTTCCTATTAGAAGATCCTTGTATTGAAAATATTTTAGAATTCAAATCTGTAGCTGTGGATATAAATAAATACAGAATCTTTACTACGGTTGAGTGGAATGGTTCTCCTTTATACGAAGAAATATATGAGGCTGGAGATTTAAGAGAAGAATTTGAAGAAATAAAAGATGACTTTAGAGAATTCACAAAACTAATGTTTAAAACAACCGATCGCATACCAAGACTTGTAGGAAGCCACATAGATAAAATAGAAAATAAAATAATTGCAAAGTTCCCACACATAGCATACGTCGACATTGAGATAAATTAAATTAAAAAAAATCGCTCACATTAAATGTTGAGCGATTTTAAATACCTAAGCACCAATGTAAACCTCATTATTTCTCTCATCTTCTGATGAAAATTGACCCAAAATATATTCGGGTTTTTTTAAAGGATTTATGATAACCTTTATACCCCCCAAATTTTCCTGATCAAGCAGTTCTTCTGTCTGACCAAGCTCAACCATGTCTTTGTATTTATTAAGACATAATTGAGTAAATTCTTTGTTTAATATTGTTTTCATTTTCTTATGGGTTTTTAAATTCAATTAAATAATAACATTATTATACATAAAAGTCAATACTACTCTTTCATATATATTTTAAGGGCATTTTTGATCTCTTTAATCATATTTAGGTCATCCTTAAAATAATCACTTACTAGCTCGTATCTCCCTTTCTTTTCATTATACATACTAACCTCTTCCTCATAAGTAAGATCACTTCCTGACCCTTCTATGGCTGTTCCGAAGTCTATTATTACAGCGAGACCATCTTCATTTATCATCACATTACCTTGATGTAAGTCTCTATGATAAACACCATCACTCATTCCATTCTTATTGTGCATTTTTAATATCTGATCAGTTAGATCGTCAATAAAAACTTTATAATTAAAATTATCAGGTAAAAGAGTTGGATTATCTATCGCTTCTTTTACAGTACAACCATTTATCCTCTCCATCGCCAAATACTCTTCACCTTAATCTGTCATCGCTGAAAGTAAAGTAAAAGGAGTACGAACTCCTAGCTTTCGAACTTTCATTTGAAACTCGTGCTCTTGATTGATGTTATTACATTTAATAAGAGGGTTCTCTTTTGCTTTCTTGAAACAAATCTTTTCGAAAGGTGTACCTTTTGCAATAAAAACATCAGCATTACTACCTCCTCCAATAGACTCGAAAGTTAATTCGAGTTTCTTAATACAATCCTCCAGATCAGCAGTTTCCTTTGTCTCAATTATCTTTTCAATTTTCTCTATCTTAAAATGATTTCCTTCCATAGGGTTGTATTATATCAGATAATTAATGTTCTGTGATTTTTATCTCAAAGTCATTATCGGCAATTAGACTTATTTTTAAATGACCACCAATAGGTAAAGTAAGCATTGGGTTAGTGTGTCCAAAATCAACATTCGCTATTATTGGAATATTTTTCAATTCTTCTTTAGTTTTAAAAACATACTCCAATTGTTCTCTTGTAACCTGTGAACCTTTTTGGAAACGACCCACAATAATCGCTTTTATTCCATTACTACCCTTTTGATACAAAAGAGATTGTAACTGTCTATCAAATTCAAGAATATCTACACCCTCCGTATAATTATCAACTTCTATAAGGACGACACTTTCAGATAAACTTGGCATGTACTCTGTGCCAAATAACAAACTAAAACTAGACAAATTACCACCCACAATAGTACCTTCTGTTTTTCCATTTTGAATAACCCAATACCCTTCATTTAATATTGGCTCTCTATTTGTCTGATCTTTATACCATGCATCATCTAGCCACTCTTTTGATGGAGATATTACAAACTCAGAACTTTCACAAATACATTTCTTGAAATAATTAATTGTATATTCTAAATATTCTTCTTGGGCAAACGTTGAAAAATGTGGACCTAAATAAGATACGAGACCAGTTTTTGCAAAAATTGCATTATTTAAAACTGTAACATCTGAATAACCACAAAGTATTTTAGGATTTCTTTTTATTAAATCCCAATCTATGTAATTTAAAAGTTGATTCGAATTAAACCCACCAATTGTAGTAGAAATCATTTGTATATTTTCATCAGAAAAAGCTTCATGCAAATCTGAAATCCTAGATGAGATAGAAGAAGAGTTGAACATATCTTTCTCTTCTATATTTTTTCCAAAAGTAACATTTACATTAAATTCATTCTCTATTTTTTTGTAAGCCGTATCATAATTTTGCTTTGAGAGTATGGAAGCTGAACGAGAAGGAGCTATTACCCTAATTTGATCACCTTTTTTAAGTTTTTGGGGTATGATTTTATTGTTCATATTTTATATAAAATAAAAAATTATTACATATTAATTATACCAAATAGTTGAAAAATAACTATTTTTAAGGTATTCTTATATTGTTTTACATTTGGGGCTTATTTATGTATTTAAGCCTTCTGTTTTGTTTAACTATTGGGAGATCGTCTAAAGGTAGGACAGAGGCCTTTGAAGCCTTTAATCTAGGTTCGATTCCTAGTCTCCCAGCAAAAGAAAATTCCACCTTCATTGGTGGAATTTTCTTTTGCTGGGAGAAGCAAATGAACTGCTTCATTTGCGACTAGGAAGCGAAGACCCTGAGCTTAGATTTTGAAATGATAATTTCAAAATATGCGAAGGGTGTACTGAACCTGTAAGGTTCGATAAGTGTACTCACGGTCCTAATTATTTTATTAAAAAATCATTTAAATTATGCAAAAAATCCATAGGAGAAATCCATATCTTATTTACTATTTCATCTAGATTATTAAGTTTATTTATAACTTCATCAATATCACCATATTATGCCTTATTTTATATAAATATAAAGTTATGAACATTTTGATTTTTATAAGTATAGTTGTATTATTAAAAAATAAATACAATTTATTAAAAATTATGAAAGAGATTGATTATTATTTTTATATGGATGAATCTGGATGCAGAAATCCTGGAAAACAACTTTTTTGTCGTAATGATGGAATGGATTATTTTGCTTTGGGTGGAATTTTAATTTTAAATAAAGATAGAGTTGAGATAATAGAAAAATATAATACGTTTTGTAAAAAATGGAATATTGACTACCCTTTACACTCTACAGATATTAGAGGGATGAGAAATGATTTTATATGGCTAAATGAAGATTCAAAAAGAAAGGAGAGATTTTTAAGTGAATTAGAATATTTTTTAATATCAATACCTGTTATTGGATTTGCAAGTATTATACATAGACCAGGTTATAATGAAAGATACAAAGAAAAATATAAAGAAAATCAATGGCTTATGTGTAGGACAACCTTTAACATATTAATTGAAAGAATATCAAAATATCTCAAGAAAAATAATAATACTGTGGTTATTAGATATGAAGAATGTGGTAAAGAAGAAGAAAAAAATATAGTAAAATATTTAAGAGAAATGAAAAATACCGGTCATCCTTTTGATGAAGAAACATCAAAAAAATATAACCCACTTGAAACAAATGATTATAAAAATATAATTTTAGGAGAACCAAAAAGAAAAAAGAAGGCCAATGCTTTTATCCAAATAGCGGATATATATTTATATCCTATGGTAAAAAGAATATATGATCCAAAATATAATCCATGGGTGGTTTTACACAAAAATGGAAAAGTAATAGATTCTTATGTACCAGAAATAAACTTAAATACCGAGGGAATAAAATATAGTTGTTTTGAAAATTGTGAGTTTAAAGATACAAAAAAACCTGAATAAATTCAGGTTTTTTTGTCGGCTCGCAAACGCGAACCCAGGGGCTATGCCCAATACATATAATATACACAATGCGACACCATTAGGCAAGTAATTTTTCTGTGAATAGTAAAATAGTCTTAAATATTAAGACTATTTTACTATTCACAGAAAAAAAGTCAATACAAAAAATAAAATTAGATAAACTTAGTGAGGATTTTAATTTTAAATTTTGATACAATAAAAGCATGAATGAATTAAAAGAAATTATATATAAACTGGAGACAGATTTACTTAAACCAGAAGTTAGAAGCTCGGTTGATTTACTAAATACATTAATAGCTGATGATTTTATTGAATACGGAAGTTCAGGACTAATATATGATAAAAAAAATATTTTAGAAAGATTACCTAAGGGTCTTTCCCCTACTTATAATTTATATGATTTTGAATGTATTAATTTATCTGAAGATATAATTCAAACACGATTTAAAACAGATAGAATTAATTTAGATAATACTAAAACTACTTCACTAAGAACTTCCCTATGGAGAAATTCTAATGACAACTGGCAAATATTCTTTCACCAAGGAACACCTGTTAAATAGAGTTATTTTCCAATAGCAAACCAAACGGCCATCACCCGTTTTTAAGCTATATTATATATGATAAATTAGGTTCGATTCCTAGGTTGTTTTTTGATATAATAAAAAGATGATAATATTTTTAAGTGGACCAATAAATTCTGGAAAAACTACTGTATCAAAAATACTAGAAAGAAAAATTAAAAATCTTGCTGTAGTAGAAGTTGATTACCTTAGAAAAATGATAGAGTGGATGCCACTCGAAGAAGCTATTCCAATAAATCTAGAAAATGCAATATCTGTAATTAGAACATTCACGAAAAATGGATTAAATACAATAATGGCATATCCAATACGTAAAGAAAATCATGATTATTTAATAAATAATCTCAAGGATCTTGGTGTTGATATTTATATATTTACATTATCCCCCAATATGGAGTCTATTTTAAAAAACAGAGGAGAAAGAGAACTAACAGAATGGGACATTGAAAGAATTAAATATCATTATAGTATAGGTATAGCAAATCCTTCATTTGGAGAAACAATAGATAATACACATCAAACCCCAGAAGAAACTGCAGATATTATTTTTTCTAAAATAAATTAAATACCCTTACCCCCCTATCAAATAAATTCCAATAGTGAACAAAACTCTCACCTAGGGGTTTTATATAATATTTTGATATAATAAAAATATGAACTACAAAGAATTATTAAAAACACAAACAAGTTGTCCTTTTTGTGAACCTACTTTTAATAGAAAAATATGTGAAGAGAATAATGCATATCTAACCTACTCAATCGCCCCTTATCATAAGCACCACCTTCTTGTAGTCACAAAACGTCACATTGAAAACTTCGAGGAATTAAAAAATAATGAAATAGAATCTATTAATAAAATCTTACATATAGGAGTTAGAGCACTGAAATCTCTTGGATATAAAGACTATTCGATACTTCTTCGAAATGGAAGTGGTTCGGATAAAAGTGTTGAACATTTACATTACCATATAATACCCATCTCAATAATTGGAGATTTAGACCATGAAGGAGAAGAGAGGCAGGTTATGACAGAAGGAGAAATAAATGAATTTTTAAATGAATTTAAAAATTTAATTTCACCCGCAAGATAAATTCTAACGTCAACCTTCCCTCTTCATATATTTAACACAAAAACATCTATAGCATTTTCGTGATATGATATAGATATGAAAAATAATAAAAAAATTCTATTGGTTTTAGTTGTGATTATTGTATTTGGATTTATAGTATATTTATTTTACCCTAAAAATAAAGTTACTCCCCCATTAATCGACCAACCAGATATAACTGTATCTTCAGTGGTGTATAAAAACACTGATTATGGTTTTAATTTCTCTTTACCAGATAACTGGCAAGGATACTCGATAATCAAAAATACATGGACAGGAAATATTCTAACAAATACAGCACCTCAAAGTGGACAAAAAATTATTATAAGAAATCCAAAATGGACAGAAGCTTCACACTATGAAGACCTTCCGATATTAATCTTTACAATTGCACAATGGAATTCATATCTTAAAGAAGATTTCTCTGTGGGAGCTGCCCCGATACAAGCAACAGAAATGGCACGTAATAATGCTTACGTTTTTGCTCTTCCTCCACGATGGGATTTTGACTATGGTATTGATTTCAAGGAAGCACAAGATATTATGAGAGGAAATCCTATTCAAGCATTCGATATAGATAGTTCTAACTTAAATCAAAACTCTATTAAAAGTGAATCAACAGATATAAAGAATGCGACATATATTATAGATGGCAAGGTTGTTACTCTAAAGAAAGGCATATCTACTGTTCCAGTAGTTCCTGGTTCTTCATCTATGATCACAACTAAATATTGGGGTAATGAAATAAAACATGATTTTGATGGTGATGGCAGAGATGATACAGCCTTTATACTAACCCAAAATACTGGTGGTAGTGGTACTTTTTACTATGTAGTTATCGCTCTCAATATGGCACGTGGTTATATTGGATCAAATGGATTTCTACTAGGAGACCGTATCGCACCCGAGTCAATAACAATGTCAAAAAACTTATCTACACCTGATGTGATTATTGTAAATTATATGGATAGAAAAATAGGAGAAGCTTTTACAGTAAAACCATCTGTTCTAAAAAGTGTATGGTTAAAACTTGATACAAAAACATTACAATTTGGAGAAGTAATGAAAAATTTTGAAGGAGAAGCTGACCCAAGTAAAATGACCCTTGGTATGAAAACATGGAATTGGGTAAATACTATATACAGTAATGACACAATCATAACACCAAAAACAAATAAATTTGCACTTATACTAAAAGCTGATAAAACTTTTTCTGCTACAACAGATTGTAATGGTGTGGGTGGAGAATATACTTTAAATGGAAATAAAATCACATTTACAAGAATGATGTCGACTTTGATGTATTGCGAAGGATCCCAAGAACAAGACTATTCAAAAATGCTAAGCCAAGTGCAAAGCTATATGTTCACCTCAAAAGGAGAACTTGTATTTGATTTAAAACTTGATACCGGATCAATGATATTTAAGTAAAAAAATAAAAAGGAGAAGCAACTCGTGCTTCTCCTTTTAAAATTTAGGAATTAAATTAAATTTACGATAAACATAAGATTCGAAGAGCTTCTTTGTAAGCAGGCCCGTCGCAATGTGTTTTCATTTTTTCTTGATGTTCTTCTGGAGTAATACCTTCTTCAACAACAAGAGAATTAGAAATACAAATTATTTTTCCGCAATCAACTTCTTGTTCCACGAAATGTATTGTAGAAGAAGTATGTTTCGCCCCAGATAGAATTGCCATTGTTACCGCATCATCGCCGGTATACTTTGGTTTTTTGTCTTTGCCTTTAATACTTAAATCGGCAGGATGAACGTTGATAATATCACAATACCCTAATAAAGGTTTTGTAATCTTCAGCATAAAACCAGACAAAAGAATAAGGTCAGGCTGAAATGGTCCAACCAAGCTCAGCATTTCTTTAAAGTACTCAACCCTTAAAGAATCCGGCATGTCATGAAGTTTTCCTTCATATCCATTTTTTAAGCAGAAATCTTTTGTATTGAATTGGATAAAAGGTATACCTTTTTCCTTACAAAAAATTTCTCCTTTCGTTTCTTTCTTGTTTGAGATTCCACAAATGACATCATAATTCTTCCCATAATTTTTGTCATTTTCAAACAAATACCTTAGCGAACTAGCGCTTCCAGAAAACAATACTACAATTTTTTTAATCTTTTTGAATCCAGCTTCAATAAGGTTTTCGGCTCCTCCCCAATAACTGACTTTGCCTTTAGTTTTAGGACGGTCAGCTGTAAACCAAAGTTTTTTTTCCCATCATTACCAAGGGCAACACCTTGTATAGTAACCTTAGTTTCTCCATCGGGATGTAAGGCCATTTCTCCGTGTAAAAAACCAAATTGTAAACAAGCTTCATTTGAAGTATCTAAAAAAATACTCTTATTGCTTGTAGTTTCCATGATCTTGTTTTTCATAAAAATTTAATTTTAAAGATGAATTTTTCTTCATACTACAACTTTGCCATATTTTGTCAATAACAAAAAAAGAGAAAACAACTAGTATTTTCTCTTTTAATTACTCTTTGCCATTAATGGTTTTACTACAAAGTACATTCTTTTTTGAAAATTAAATCAAATGCTTCTTGGTTCATTTTAAATGAATCATTGGACTCTCCTTGAATTTCAACTTCAGATTCTACTGTTTGAAAATTTTCATTGAAATACATATTCACTCGTCCAATTGAAATTAAAATAAGATTAAAAGGAATTAGATATAATAATCTTTGTCTTGTATTTAACGAAACAAAAGGTTCCTCTTTAGTTTTCCCCTTAAGGTTAAACTCTTCACAACCATCTTCTTTAAAAAGAAAATCAATATTTTGTTCAATTTCATTTGGTTTATTACAAAGATAATTTATTTTAATATCATTACCCCCCTCTTTATTTGAAAAAACTATTTCACCTGTAAATTTATCTTCATCACCAACCCTTATAGCAGTAACTGAAACTTTAATTAATCTCATACGCTTAAATTATTAAATTAAACATTTTATTTTACAATATAATTTATACACACAATTGTCAAGAAATAAAAAGAATCCAGTCTTATCAACTGGATTCTCGAAAAAATTCATAAACGATTTAGTTAACACCCATGTTTTTAGTTTGATACTCTTTCAGTGGAATACCTGTTATCATTTGAAATAATTCCAAATAACGAGCAGTTGTCCCCTCTATAACTTCGACAGGAACATCTAAACTATGAACAAAATTAAGATGAGATAGATTCTCTGGATCAAGATTATTTATCCCTATAATTTTATTGTCACCCTTATAAAAAGGAGTTTCTACACTAGAACCCCAATTCCTAACTGGTTGTTTGTCTAAAAAATTAGGATCACGACCTTCTTCCTTTGCTTTCACCCAGTCTTCTTTTAATACAAAACGAGATGAATCAGGAGTTAAAATTTCATCAACAATAGTAAGCCCAGCAACCTCCAACTTTGTATCGATAATCAAGATCCCCTTTTCTTCGGCAAAAGCATAAGCTTTTTTGTAAAGAGTTTTAATCATTTCAACAACTTGAATAGATTCATTGCGCAAACCTTTTTCATTCATTGATTTAAAAAAGTAATCTGAATCAATATTAATATCATGCCCTACTTCCTCTTTTGTAGAAGGAGTAAAAATAGGCTCTATTAATTTTGACCATTTAGGTAAATCAGGCGGTAATTTCTGTCCACCAGCCATACCGGTTTTTTGATACTGTTTAAATACCGAACCACCAATGTGATGACGAAAAATCATTTCAAATGGATAAAGATCATCTTTCATATTTTGTACAATGAGACATCTTTCGATTGGAAGTTCTGGTAACTTTTCTTCCTTTAAATCAAAAGCTGAATTGTGAGTAACAAAATACTTTGATGTTATTAAATGATTATTAAATTCACCTAATTCATTCATCATCCAAAAATGAGTAAGAGCGGTAAGAACTTCTCCTTTTTGAGGAACAGTAGCATTTAAAACAAAATCAAAAATACTAATCCTGTCTGTAGCTACAACCAATAATTCTTTTCGATTTAAAAAGTAAGTATCCCTTACTTTACCTTGGTTAACACGACAATAACCATGCGATTTTAAATACTGAGACAAAATGTCTTCTTTTAATTGATCTGGAACTTGTGCCATCTTCTTAATTTTTTAGAGTTTAACTTATGTAAAAAACTTAATATTTAACAACATACTACTAAAAAATCAATAAAAAGCAAGTTGTTTAGAATTATCTATAAAACACCACAATGCTTATATTAATTGACATTCCACATACTAAAAGGTATTGTGAAGAAAAAATTAAAACTCTTTACATTATGGGAAAAGAATTAAATTTAAGTGGACTTACCACCGAACAAAATTCCAATCATAATAACTTGGAAGAAATGAGCATAGAAATGCTTATAAAAAATATAAATGCCGAAGATAAGTCTGTGCCTATTGCTGTATATAAAGCAAGAAAACAAATTGCTAGTTTGATTAAAAAAGCAATTGAGACAATCAAAAATAATGGCAGAATATTTTATATTGGAGCAGGTACAAGTGGTCGCCTCGGTGTGGTGGATGCATCGGAATGCCCACCTACATTTGGAGTGGACTTTGATACCGTTATTGGTATTATCGCCGGTGGTGATGGAGCTATACGAAAAGCTGTTGAAGGTGCTGAAGATAATACCGAACAAGCCTTCAGAGACTTGGAAGAATTCAAGATCTCTGAAAATGATTTTGTTATAGGTATAGCAGCTTCTGGGCGGACTCCTTATGTTGTTGGTGGTTTAAAAGAATGCAAAAATAAAAACATCCCTACTGGATGCATTGTTTGCAATTTAAACAGTCCAATAAAAGAACAGAGTGATTTCCCTATTGAAGTCATCGTTGGTCCAGAATTTTTGACAGGTAGTAGTCGTATGAAGGCTGGTACTGCACAAAAATTGGTCCTAAACATGATTTCAACTTCTGTCTTTATTAAGACAGGCAAAGTTAAGGGGAACAAAATGATTCACATGAGAATGAGCAATGAAAAACTCATCGAAAGAGGAACAAGGATGGTTATGGAAAAATACCAAATTAACCATTGTGAAGCAGAAAAAATGCTAAAAGAGAAAAGTTTAAATGAACTTTTAGCTTAAAATTAAAATGGCTCAAATTGCATATGCAATTTGAGCCATTTATTTTTTATTACGCACTTAAATAAACAAGGTATACAATAAGACAAAGACCTAAAAACCAAAATGGCCAAAGTATTACTATCATCATATTTGTATTATCTTTTTCTTCTTGTTCTAATTCCATTTAATCAAAATAAAATCCCCCAGAAAGGAAGATTTTAGAATTCCATTTATTGTTACTATTTTATAATATCAGAAAATAAACCTTTTAGAATCTAGCCATAAACAACAAAGTGTTGTTATATGAACTACACAGACATTCCAGCGATATACCCAGTAGTCCAACATATCTGCAGAGAATACCCTCCCGAGTTGCGATTTATATGAAGTAGATCACCAGTGACATATAAATTTGAAAACATTTTTGAACGCATACTTTTCATATCTACTTCAGATAAAGCAACTCCTCCATCTACGACAACGGCTCTATCGTAACCCATTAAACCTAATACAGTTACAGGAAGTGCTTTTAATAATTTAACTATTTCTTTTCGGTCCTCTTTAGACACACTGTGAACTTTTGTATTTAAATCTATAAAGTTAATTATTTTTGCAATTGCAGCATCCATACCATCGGGGACAAATTCTTTGATAACTGTTTTTAAAATTTTATTCTTATTCAAATCAAAAACTTTTATTACTCTCTTTTCTAAATCACCCATTGTTGTATCTGGGTATAGGTCAATATAGGCTTTGACTTCCCCTCTATCAAGTAACCCCTTTATACTCTTTGCACTATTTAAAATAAGTGGACCAGATAAACCAAAATGAGTAAACAATATCTTTCCAAGTTTAGAAAACTGCTTTTTACCATCAAGATAAAAAGATATTCTCATAAAAGAAAGACTAGTACCCGAAAGACTTTTGACCCATTCTTCTTTTACTTCTACTGGCACAATATCGGGAGTTGCATCGGAAACTGTATGACCCAAATCTCTCAAAAAAACTAAGCCATCACCTGTGGAACCAGTCTCTGGGTGAGACATGCCACCAGTAGCCAGTATAAAAGATTTTGCATAGAATTGCCCTTGGTTTGTATTTATATTTATAATCTTATTTCCATTTTCAATAATTTTATTTACAATACAATTTGTTTTGATTTCTACTTTATTTTTGACCAACTCTTTATTTAAAACATTGAAAACATCGATGGCTTTCTCCGTCCTAGGAAAAACACGATTGCGAGCTTGTATTACAAGTGGCAACCCGCGAGATTCAAAATATGTAAATGTATCTTTTACTCCAAATATTGAAAATGGTGAATACAAGTACGGAGCACCTTCACCATACACTTTCAACATCTTGTGGATATCTGGTTCATTGTTTGTAATATTACATCTTCCCCCACCTGTGATTTTCAATTTCTCACCCAATGCTTTGTTCTTATCTACAATAAGAACAGATAGAGAGCGAGAAGAAGCAACGGCCGCAGCCATCATCCCTGAGGCTCCGCCACCGATTATGATTACATCCCAAATTGTATTTTTATTTTTCTGCATTAAGAATTTTAACTAGAGCAAGTTCAAGTGGTAGTTCATTGATGACGGAGTTCTTGAGAGATTGATATGATTCAAGAAGTATAGAAAGTGTTGCCGATGATATATGCTCTGGCTTTGTAGAAATGAGCTTTGTTATATACTCCATGTCGTGTTCACTGATAGTACTCTCTATGGACTTCTTTGTAGAAGGTACATAGCGAAGCATAAGTGCAAAACGAAGCTTGTATAGTATCATTTTTGTATATACACCCATATCAATATTCTGACTGACTGCTTTTTCAATAGAAGAAAATCCTTTCTCTATATTGTTTGTTGCAAGTGCATCCAAGAAGCTATCTACTAGTGTAGTATTTGGAGAACCTGTAATCTCCTCTATTTCTGAAATATTTATAACTTTATCTTTTGAAAAAGAAATAACTTTCTGAAGAGTTCCAAGTGCATCACGAAATGCTCCATCGGAAAGTAAAGCAATCAACTCTGCCCCACCTTCTTCTAGTTTGTAGCCTTCTTTCTTTGCTACGTTTGTAACTACTTTTGAAAGTATCGCATCGTTTGGTTTTTTGAAAACAAAACTCTGACAACGTGAAATGATAGTTTCTGGAATTTTCTCGAGCTCTGTAGTAGCTAGAATAAATATGACATGCTCTGGTGGCTCTTCGATAGTTTTAAGAAGCGCATTCCATGCATCTTTTGTAAACATATGAACTTCGTCTAGTATGTATATTTTATATTTTGAATCAAAAGGTAGTGTACGAATATTCTCACGAATTTCTCTTACATCGTCGATACCACGATTAGAAGCTGCATCTAGCTCATATATATCATTTACAGATGTACCAAGCTCACGGGCTATAATACGAGCAATGGTGGTCTTCCCTGTACCTCGTGGACCACAAAGAAGGTATGCATGAGCAACCTTACCTGCCTCGAGAGATCCCGAAATAGCCTTTACTATATGATCTTGCCCGATAACTTCATCGAAATTCTCTGGGCGATATTTACGATATAATGCAATATTAGAATCTATGTGATCTTTCATGGGTATAGTATAACAACAAGTGAGGAGCATGCGCAAATGAATACCAATTCATTTGAGTAATGTCCGAACGCCATTGTTATATCGTACTCGATATAGCAAATTAATAATTTTTGAGAAAATCTTTAATTATGTCTTCTACTTCGCGAGCTTTATTTGTATTCATAAGTTTAATACGCAATTCCTTGGCACCATCAAAACCATTCACATATGCTTTGTAATGCTTTTTCATAACAGCAAAATTTTTGTGTTTTCCTAAAATCTTTTCAAAAAGTTTTGTATGCTCAACGAGGACTTTTAATTTCTGTTTTACTGTAGGAATTTTTCCTGAGAATAACCATGGGTTACCAAATATTCCTCGGCCAATCATGATGCCGTCGCAACCAGTTTCAAATGCTCGCTTTCTACCCTGCTCTAAACTCTCGACATCACCATTACCAATGATTTTTGTTTTTACTCCCATTTTATTTCTTATTTCTACAACTTCTTTTACATGCTCAAAGCGGGCTGGAACTAAAGACATTTCTTTTCGTGTACGAGCATGAATAGTGAGAGCTGCTATATCTTGTTCAAGTAAAAATGGAATCCATTCACTTATCTGATTCTTGTTGTAACCTATGCGAGTTTTCACTGATACTGGGATATCACACTTTGCATCTTTGATTCCATCTTTTGCTGCTTGAATAACTTCACCCGCAACTTTCATATTCTTCATCATGGCAGCGCCTGCACCTTGCTTCTCTATGGACTTATCAGGGCAACCCATATTGATATCGATACCATCAAAACCCATCTCTGCGACGAGCTTTGATGCTTCACGCATTTTATCTGGATGAGCAGAAAAAAGTTGAGCAATGATTGGACGTTCAGTTTTTGTATAAATTAAATTATTTTTCAAAACTTCCCTCCCCGGACTTGCAAGACCATCCGCAGAAACAAACTCAGTCCACAAAATATCGGGCTTACCATATTTTGTAACTATACGTCGAAAGGCAGCATCGGTGACATCTGCCATCGGTGCTAAACAAAAAAATGGTTTGGGTAATTTTTTCCAAAAATTCATAAATAAAAAATTCAATAAAATAACTCTTCTCATCGGGTCCGCATAATTTTCTGCTGAAAATTTGCTAAATGCTCGGCTCGACAGCCTCCGCCGTCCCCTCTTCAAAGACTATTTTATTCATTATTAACAGATTTATTTTTCAAAATCTAAAATTGTATTATTATCGGGGCGTGCGCAAGCCTGTCGAGGCGAGCAATGAAGAAATTTCTAGCAAGAAATTATCTGGACCCGAGAATAATATAATTTTAGATTTTGAAAAAACTATTGAAACTTATACAGAACTTTGTTTTTAAAACGAAGATCTATATATAGAAGCGTATTATACTTAGAATTGACCTCATCGGCAAATTCCTTTTTACTCATCGCAATTTCAAGATTATCTTTTATAATTTCCCAATCATCTTCATTCTTCCAAGTAATCTTTGGAATAGTTCCGAGAGTTGTATGATTCAGATAGATAGTATTAATACCATTTTGATTTACTGTCATATAAATAGGTTTAAAACCACGAGCTGTAACGAAATCAATAAAATTGGCAAGCTTGTGAAATTGGTCTGGAGTAACCATTTGTGCACCAAGTGGTTTTACTCCATCTTTAAGATCTGCATAAAATTTAAAATATACATTACCAGAAAAATATGGAGCCTTATCAAAAATAAAACCATCATTGTTTACAAAATAACAATGCTCCCCTACATCTACATAAGATTCTGGGATAGTTTCTCCACAATATAAATATTGACCTTTTCTTTCTTTAATATCTAGAACTAAAGTATTCAAACCATTCAAAGAAACTTTTAGTCCTTCCATTCGAGGAAAATTCTGCCTTAAATCTTTTTCAATCTTATCATGAGGATAAATTAGACCATTTGATTTGGAAAATAAGTATACATACTTACCAGAAAGATCATCTTTGACAACTTTTTCTACTTCATCCCAATTTATAATACTTGTACCATTGATAATAATATCTTTGATAACCATACTTTTATCAGAAGAAAAATATGACATAGCCCACACGAGGGCTACAACAAATATAAAACCCAAAAATCCTAGTATCATATTACGAATACGACGCTTACGTTTTATTTCTATAATACGTGGAGATGTTGGTATATCTTTCATATTTTTAATTATGAAATAATTTCCTTTCCTAAATATTTATGCAAAACTTCTGGAATTTTTATTGTACCGTCGGCTTGTTGGAAATTCTCAACAAGAGAAACTAAGATACGTGGAGTTGGGATAGCTGTACAGTTGAGTGAGTGAGCATATCTACTCTTACCTTCTTCGTCACGGTAGCGAATATTCAAACGACGAGTTTGGAAATCATGGAAATATGAAGCAGAAGATATCTCACGATATTTATTTTCTTTTGGAACCCAAAGTTCAACATCGTACTTCTTTACTTGTCCCATACCCAAGTCGCCACCACAATTTATGACAGTATGATAAGGAATGCCCAGAGACTCGATAAACTCTTCAGTATTACGATTCACTTCTTCATGGTATTTTACACTCTCTGCATGTGAAGCAGCACAAATAACAACTTGTTCTAGTTTGTAAAATTCATGAACACGGATCAAACCTTTTACATCTTTACTGTGACTTCCCGCTTCACGTCTATAACAAGGAGAAAATCCTAAATACTTTTTTGGTAATTCTTCAGCTTTTAAAATTTCATCTGAGTGGAAACCCATGATTGGAACTTCAGCAGTACCAGCCAAGAAATCACCATCTTGTGTTTTGTATAAATCATCCTCACCTTGTGGAAGATAACCTGTACCCATGAAAGTCTCTCTGCGTATTATTACTGGAGGTAAAATAGGCGTAAAACCTTTATTGGAAAAGAATTCAAGAGCATAGTTCCAAATAGCCATAGAAAGCCTTGCCCCATCTCCCATTAGAAAATACCCTCTAAAGCCATGAACCTTTGTTCCACGGTCAAAATCAACCATTTTAAGGCTAGTCATGAGCTCTATATGATCCTTTGGCTCAAAGTTGAAAGATGGTTTTTCTCCCCATTCTTTTACTTCTTGATTATCTGCATCACTCTCACCTTCTGGAACTGATATATCTGGGATATTGGGAACAGTAAGCATAAGAGCTTGCCAGCTTGCCATGATGGTTCGAAGCTCTTCTTCTTTCTCTTTAAGTTCATCTTTTACCAAACGCATTTCTTCTATAAGTTGAGATCTATTTATATCGGTAAGATTACTGCCCATAGACACACTCACCTTATTCTGTTCTCCACGCAAAAATTCTACACGAGAAAGAATTTCTAATCTTTTTTCATCAAGAGAAAGAAGACTGTCAACATCTACTTCTAAATGCTTCTTTTTTGCCCCTTCTTTTACTAGGTCCTTATTTTCTTTTATAAATTTAATATCCAACATAATATATACAGTATATAAAAAAATGATATAATAAACAAATGTAAAAACTGCAATTAAATTAGTTGCAAAAAAGAGGCGTGCGCAAGGCCGACGGGCCGAGCAATGAAGAAATTTCTAGCAAGAAATTATCTGGACTCTTTTTTGGAAGCTAATTTGATGAAAGTTTTATTTTTACAAAAAATATTTTCATAAAAATCGTCTCGGATTCGCCGACGGATAAATTTCTACTGAAATTTTCCTCATTGCTCAGCTCGACAGCTTCCGCAGCGGCTCTCTCGAGAAATTTTTATTAAATATTTTTTATTTTTATATATGGAAGATATCTATAAATTAAAATTGGAACAATTTCCTAAACCTCTACTTGAAATTCCACAACCTCCTAAGACTCTATATATAAGAGGAAAACTACCCGACCCTAAAATGACATACCTTGCGGTTGTCGGCTCTCGTAAATACACTTCGTATGGAAAAGATATTTGTGAAAAACTTATTCGTGGATTGAAAGGTTACCCTATCGTAATAGTATCTGGTCTTGCGATTGGAATAGATACAATAGCTCACAAAGCAGCACTTGAAACTGGTCTTATAACAATGTCTTTCCCTGGATCAGGGTTAGATAATTCTGCTCTTCACCCACAATCAAATATTCGTCTTGCTCAAGAGATAATAGATAAAGGCGGTTGCCTCATTTCTGAAATGAATCCCGCATGGAAAGCTACTTTATATTCTTTCCCTCAAAGGAATAGACTTATGGCAGGGATTTCAAAAGCAGTACTTATAATAGAAGCAGAAGAAAAATCTGGCACACTTATAACTGCTCGTATGGCACTCGATTATAATCGAGATGTTCTTGCAGTCCCAGGCTCAGCCTTATCTTCAAATTCCAATGGAACGAATTCTCTTATCAAACAAGGAGCAACTCCTATAACAAAAAGTGAAGATATACTCGAAGCCCTTGGTTTTGAAATAGAAAAACCAAAACAATCCGACAAAGAAAAGTACGCTGACTGTTCAAAAGAAGAAATGAAAATAATCGAGCTTCTTCGTGAGCCTATAGAACGCGACGAACTTGTACGCATTTGTGGTATGGATATAGCAAAAGCAAATGCATTACTTTCCATAATGGAAATTAAAGATTTGATTAAAGAAGAATTGGGAGAAATAAGAAAGGTTTAAAATTATTTATTAGAAAGATGTAATGGTCCGTCACAATTAGGTGATCGCATTGATCCATTTGCTGGGTCAGAAACAATATAATAATTTGCAGGAAGATCATATATCTCATTTTGTTTAACAATAAACCAATCTTCTCCGCAAGCAACAAACACGTGTTTCTCATTGTCTATCAAATTCTGAAAGGTTAAATTTCCTACATAAAATTTTAATAGTGGATCATAATTCGGACCATCTATTCCAACAAGTCTTGCTTGAATAATATTTGTTCCTGGAATAACCTCACTATTATTAGAAACTTTAGTTTCAGCAATTTTATTAATCTTAATATCAGGGTTTTGTTTAATCACTAAAAATATAATTACTATTAGTAATATAACAATTATTCCTAATAAAACTTTTTTATTTATTTTCATATTGATTTTAATTTTACCTTTTAATAATGATACAACTGCTATGATAGCCCAAGTTATTTGCAAAACAAATGCGGGCCAAGCTGACTGATAAAAAACATTTATTCCTATTCCAATAGCACCAAAGAAATTTAAATACTGATAACTTCTACTCCCTGCATCAATCTTTTTTGTAGAAACTAAATAATAAGCAAGTACCACTAAAAGTGTACCTATCCAGCCAACTGTCTGTGAAAATATTTCCATATATTTATTATCTCATAACATAAAATAATTAACAATTTAATTTCTAATATTTGCTAAAAAATATGTTTTCGTGTAATACTAAGACCAATATGAAATTATTAATTGTTGAGTCACCATCAAAAGCAAAGACAATTGAGAAGTATCTGGACGGCGCATATACAGTGCGTGCGTCTATTGGACATATACGTGATTTACCTAAATCAAACAAAGATGCGATAGATATAGAAGGTGGTTTTATCCCTCGTTATGAGATCTCAAAAGGTAAAGAAAAGGTTGTCCATGAATTAAAAACTCTCGGGGAAAAAGCCACAGAGATCATGCTCGCAACCGACCCGGACCGCGAAGGAGAAGCAATATCTTGGCATTTGAAAGTACTACTCGATGAAGATAAAAAAATTAAAGCTCCTATCAAAAGAGTAACTTTCCACGAAATTACAAAAGAAGCAGTTGAAGAAGCTTTAAAAAACCCTCGTGATATAGATGAGAACTTAGTCAAAGCTCAAGAAGCTCGTCGTGTACTCGACAGACTTGTAGGATACGATTTATCTGGAATTATTTGGAAAAAAGTTCGATACGGACTTTCTGCTGGACGTGTTCAATCCCCTGCACTTCGAATCATTATGGAACGCGAAAGAGAAATTCGTGCTTTTATCCCAGAACAATACTGGACACTTGAAGGATTATTTGAAACATCCAAAAAAGATAAATTAACTTTGTCTTGTGTTGAAGAACCTCGGGATGAAAAAATTGTAGAAAATATTTTAAAATTAGGTAAGTCTGAAAAATGGGAAGTTACAGATCTAAAAACAAGTGAACAGAAAAGGTCACCTCGTGCTCCTTTTACAACTTCAACACTTCAGCAAACTGCAAGTACACGATTGGGGTTTTCCCCTTCTCGAACTATGGGAGTTGCTCAGAAATTGTATGAGGCTGGACTTATCACTTATATGCGTACAGATAGTACTAACTTAAGTATAGTTGCTCAAAACCAAATCCTTACACTTGTAGAAAAAAAATATGGAAAAGAATATGCTGAAAAACATTTCTATAAAGCAAAATCAAAAAATGCTCAAGAAGCCCACGAAGCTATCCGCCCTACACACATAGAGCAAATATCAGGTGGAAACAATGAAGAGCAAAATAGACTTTACCGTTTGATCTGGGAAAGAACTGTTTCTTCCCAAATGTCTGATGCGAAATTACTTAAAACAAAAATCACTGCAAATATAATAGGAAAAAACCTGTCTGCGCAGGCAGGAATTCCAGATTTTACTGCAAATGGTTCACGTGTATTGTTCCCTGGATGGCTTATATGTGAGACTGGAGCACGGGGTGAAGATGTAGAACTTCCAGAAGTAAAAATAGGAGGTGAACTTAAGCTTATAGAATTAAATAGTACAGAAAAAGCAACAGAACCACCAAACCGCTACACAGAAGCAGGACTTGTGAAAGAACTTGAAGCTCGTGACATCGGGCGTCCTTCTACATATGCTTCTATTATGAAAACCTTAGAAGACAGAGAGTATGTAAGAAAAGAAGGAAAAACACTCTTCCCTAGTGATACTGGAGATGTAGTTTCATCTTTCCTTGAAAACAATTTCGCAAATTATATTAGTGATACTTTCACAGCAGAAATGGAAGATGAACTTGATGATATTTCAAATGGTAAAAGAGAATATGCAAAAACATTGAAAGATTTTTATATACCATTCCAAAAAGAAGTTAAAGAAAAAGATAAGCTAGCTAAAGCTACAAATATGGGAGAAGCCCCAGCGGATATGCTTTGCCCAAAGTGTAATGGAAGTATGATAGTAAAACTCTCACGTGGGGGCAAATTCTACTCTTGTTCAAACTACCCTGACTGTGATGGAGCAAGAACAATAGAAGGTAATGAACTTGAAGGACCAAAAGAAACAGGAGAAATGTGTCCAACTTGCGGAGAGAAAAAAGGAAAATCAGGTGGAGGCAAACTTGTAATTCGCGTAAGACGTGATGGCACAGGAACTTTCATCTCTTGTTCACGATACCCAAAATGTAAATTCATAAAACAAGACGAAGAAGAAATAAAAAGAAAAATGACAGACATCACCTGCCCTACTTGTAAGAAAGGTAAAATGATGGAAAGAAAGGGACGCTTTGGAATATTCTATTCTTGTTCAAACTATCCAGATTGTAAAAATGCAATAAAAGCAAAACCAACAGGAAACATTTGTGATATGTGTGATTCACTTATGATGGAGGGCACAAAAACTATCCCAGAAAGATGTTCAAACAAAATGTGTAAAAATCACAATCCCCACAAACTTGGTATTGATATAAAAAATAATAAATAATTTTTTAAAGTCTAATAAGAGCGGTCCAACCCCAAGTGCTCCCAGGGGTTGGACCGCTTCTATTAGACTTTTTGATTTCGCTCCTATTTGAATAGCTCTCCTAAAAGGGCACGCATAAATTTCTGCTGAAATTTTGCTCAGCCTCGGCTCGACAGCCTTGCGAAGCCCCTTTTATGAGACTATTCAAATATACGCTTAGAAAAATTACATTCTTATAATTTTCCACAAATTAAACTCTATATTTATCTTAATTAAGCTTTTAAAAAAATAAATAAAATATGTTACAATACAATCTATGACACCGACAGTAGATGAAATAGTATCACTAAATCCAGATATAAAAGGAAAAGATATAGCTCTTGTAGAAAAGGCTTATAATTTTGCGAAAAAGGCCCACGAAGGACAATTACGAAAAAGTGGAGAACCTTACTTCCTTCATGTTGCAAGTACGGCAAAAAATCTTGCTGATCTTGGAATGAGTTCCGTTGTAATATCAGCAGGACTGCTTCACGATGTTCTTGAAGATGCAGATGTTACAAAAGAAGAACTAACAGAAGCATTTGGAGAAGAAATAGTAGAACTAGTAGAAGGAGTTACCAAACTCGGTACTGTTAAATATAAAGGAATGGAACGCAATGTAGAAAACTTGAGAAAGTTTTTCATTTCTGTTGCAAAAGATTTACGCGTTCTTGTTATCAAGCTAGCAGACCGATTACACAACATAGAAACTCTTGAACACGTAAGACCAGACAAACAAAAAAGAATTGCTCTTGAAACTCTAGAAATATACGCTCCCCTTGCCAATAGACTTTCTATGGGGCGACTTAAAGGTAAACTTGAAGATGCTGCCTTCCGATTTGCATATCCAAAAGAATATGAAAATGTTAAACAATTACTTCTAGACAAAAAAGATGCTGAAGAAAAATATTTGATTGAAGTAAAAGACAAAATTAGAGAATTAGTAAAAGAATCAAATATTAAAAATTCAATCATAGATTACCGACAGAAACACTTATACTCCCTTTGGAAAAAACTCCAAAAGTACGATATGGATATAGATAAGATATACGATATTATTGCTCTTCGAGTTATGGTAGATTCTGTTGTAGACTGTTACCATATACTTGGTTTAATCCACGGAGAATGGGTACCAGTCCCAAATCGAATCAAAGACTACATAGCTTCCCCTAAAGTAAACGGATACCAAAGTTTACACACAACAATATTTACAGGTACAGGTGGAATAGTAGAGATCCAGATTCGTACACATGAGATGCACGAAAAAGCTGAGAATGGTATAGCTGCTCACTTTATATACAAAGAGAAAAATAAAAAAGATGCAGAAATAGCAAAGCAACTTGAATGGGTAAACCAACTTCATGATCTGAATCAAAACAAAGAAGAACCAGAAAAATTCATGAAAACAATAAAGATGGATTTCTTTAATGATAGAGTTTTCATATTTACACCAAAGGGTGACATTATAGATCTTCCTGAGAATTCTTCTGTTATCGATTTTGCTTATGCAATACACACAGACGTAGGAGATCATGCACAAAGTGCAACTGTAAATGGAAAGAATTCTTCTCTTCACACAATACTGAAAAATAATGATATCGTAGTTATTAAAGTAAATAAAAATACAAACCCATCATCCAAATGGCTTGATTATGCAAAGACTACCCTTGCCCGCAAACATATAAATGCTTACCTTAAGTCAAATAGTCTACTCTCCAAATTCTTATCATTTGGTAAAAATTAAAAAACTCTAGAATAAATATTCTAGAGTTTTTTAATTTTAAAGTGAGAAGTTTTTAATATTATACAAATCAATATCTTCTTCTGTTTTTGCTATTTCTTGTTTTGTTCTATCGTCTACCATGTGACTCTCTTCTATATCAGAAACTATATTCTCGATATTATTTCCAAGAAGACTAGCCTCTTCAGCTTTTGATTCTTGTATTGCTATAAATTTATCGAGCATACCATTTGGATTCTTGTCTTCTGTTGATTTGATCAAGCCAAGAATTGTATGGAGGTCATCGTTTGTAAAGAAGTCTATAGTTATATACCCACCATTCTCTTTTTTTTCAATATGAACTCGAGTACCAAGAGATTCTTGTAACTTCTCTTCCATTTCTGCAATTTCTGGATCTTGCAAATATTCCTTTTTGCGAACACGATCAAAAGCAATCTTGCGAGCTGCTTTCTCTGCGTCACGAACTGTCATCTTTTTGAACATTATTTCTTTAAACAAAACCATCTGTTCTTCTGGTCTATCTGTAAGCATCAGTATTGGACGAGTATGACCTTCACTTATCCTCTTTGAAGAAAGTGCATCAAGAATTTCTTGAGGTAAAGCAAGAAGACGAAGTGTGTTTGAAACATATTCACGACTCTTACCTACTTTTAAACCGATCTGTGTATGTGTAAATTTGAACTCTTCTGCAAGTCTAAAGAATGCACGAGCACGCTCTACTGCATTTAAGTCTTCACGTTGTAAGTTCTCGATAATAGCAAGTTCGAGCTTTGCCATACTATCATCACCTACTCTTATGATAACTGGGATCTGTTCAAGACCTGCAAGCTTGGAAGCTCGTAGTCTACGCTCTCCTGCGATAAGTTCGTACTCCACTGCAATACCTTCATCTTCTTTCACTATCTCTTCACGAGACACAACGAGAGGCTGAAGAACACCATATTGACGAATAGAATCGGCTAAATCTCGTAATCTATCTTCGTCGAATTCACGACGTGGTTGAAAAGGATTTGGTTTAACTTTTTCTATATCTACCCAAAAAATTGAATTACTATAAAGTTGAGACATATGTCTTATTTTAGCATATTTTTTAACTGTTGAAAAATATCCTAAAACCGTGTATACTCTTCTAGTATTGATATGCGTCGGTGGTGGAGTGGTCTATCACAACAGACTGTAAATCTGTCGGCTTCGGCCTTCGTTGGTTCGAATCCAACCCGGCGCACAAATAAAAAAACCTGTCGAAAGACAAGGTTTTTTTATTTGTGCGCCGGAGCAAGCCAACTTCTTGGCTTGCGTGTTGGATTCGAAAGACTTTTCGTTCTCTGGTGTTAACCAGATCGAAAAGTACCTACCGATGTAATCGACGAAAAATGTACTCATGGTCCAACCCGTTTTTATAATGTTCGAAAAATGTACTCATGATCCAATCATAATAAAAACCGAATAAAGTATACACTTCATTCGGTTTTTTGATTTAAAACAGAAAAGTTGTTAACTGCAAACAACTTCTGTTATTTCAAACTCTTCAATTAAAGAAATAAAAGTTTTACCCCACCAAGTATTTAAATCAATTGGGTCGATTCCTTGACCTTTAATTTTGAATTTTAGAGCATCTTTTTTTACAATAAAATCTTTTATGACAAATAAAAATGCTTCTTTTTGATAATCATTCAAACAATTAAACAAAGGATTTTCTTGATCTTTCGCCAGATTCACTTGATTTAAAAAACGAATAATGGCCTTTCTAAAATCCTTCAAAGATAAAATACGACGAAGGTCATATTGTGCTGAAAGTATTGCCATGTTGAGCATTCCATCTTTTTTACTCATAATAATTAAATATTAAATTGTTCAATTTATTTCTGCTCACTATAAAACTTTTTATATAAAATGTCAAATAAAAACAGTCCTGAAGCGTTGCTTCAGGACTGCGTTAAATTAAACTTTAAAAATTAGAAAAATGAAAAATGTTACTTTTTTATCGGTATTCTCATACGATAAAATGAACGCCAAACGAAAATCAGGGCAATTGCAATAAACCCGGCACCAATTACAGCACTGTAATCAAAGTTACCAGATGCTGTTGCATCGAGTCGCATCTTGAGTGCAATCTCTGTTGCCAATAATCCAAATAAAGTTGAAAACTTTATAATTGGGTTCAATGATACAGATGAAGTGTCTTTAAATGGATCTCCTACAGTATCACCAATAATAGCAGCTTCATGTAAAGGTGTTCCCTTTTCTTTCAAATCTACTTCAATAACTTTTTTAGCATTATCCCATGCACCACCGGCATTTGCCATGTAAATTGCTTGGAATAAACCAAATATAGCAATAGAAACTAGATAAGCTACAAAGAAATTACTATCAAAGAAAGCAAAACCTAATGTAAAGCAAATCAAAGAAATAAATATGTTCCACATACCTTTTTGAGCATATTGCGTACAAATTTTTACAACTTCCTTTGAATCTTCCATGCTAGCTTCTTTTGAATCCTTATTGAATGTACGTTTAATGTATTCAACAGCTCTGTAAGCTCCTGTAGTAACAGCTTGCATTGAAGCACCGCTAAACCAGAAAATTACAGCGCCACCGCAGATCAATCCTAAAAGGATCGGAGCGGAAGTTAAAGATACACTAAGCAATCCCTTGCTTTCAAGCAACAATATGATTGAAAAAATCATAGTTGTCGCTCCCACAACAGCAGTACCTATTAATACTGGTTTAGCTGTTGCTTTAAAAGTATTGCCTGCACCATCATTTGCTTCCAGATAATATTTACCCAATTCAAAATCGGGTGTAAATCCGAAATCTTTTTCAATTTCTTCTTTAATACCTTCGATTTGTTCAATCTGAGATAATTCAAAAATTGATTGTGCATTATCAGTTACCGGACCGTAGCTATCTACAGCAATAGTAACCGGACCCATACAAAGAAAACCGAAGGCTACTAAACCAAATGCAAAAATTGATGCATGCGGTCCTAAAATTGAAGTAAGTCCAAGACCACTTATAAAGTAAGCCCCTGTCATTAATCCTACAATTAATAAACCAGTCCAGAATGCACCGAAGTTCCCTGATACGATTCCCGAAAGAATATTAAGCGAGGGTCCACCCTCACGAGATGCCGTTACAATTTCTTGAACATGATCTGATTTAGAACTTGTAAAGAATTTTGTAAATTCAGGAATTAATACAGCAGCTAATGTGCCACAGCTAATAATTCCAGCAAGTTTCCACCAAAGTGTAGCATCAGCAGGATTACCAGTAATTTGACCTAAATCACCAACCAATAAATAACTCATGAAGAAGGAGGTAGAAATACTAAGTATCGCCGCGATCCAAATGAGACGCATGAGTGGTTCCTCAAAATCAAATTTTTTAAGTCCTTTGTACTTACGTTCTGAAATAGCCTGATTGATAAAATAAGAAAAACCTGACATAAGATCCATCAAGAATCGCATTCCAAAAATCCAAACAATAAGTTTTGACTGAATTTCTCCAATCATTTCTGGTTTCCCTGGAAATGCAAATGGTACAGCCAACGTAATAAAAGTAATCAATGCCACGCCTGTTACACCGTATGTTTCAAAACCATCAGCAGTTGGTCCAACGCTATCACCTGCATTGTCACCTGTACAGTCAGCGATTACACCCGGATTGCGGGGATCGTCTTCTTTCACATTGAAAACAATTTTCATTAAATCAGAACCAATGTCTGCAATTTTAGTGAAAATACCACCAGCAATACGAAGCACACTAGCTCCGAGTGATTCACCGATAGCAAAACCAAGAAAGCAAATACCGACAATTTCACGAGGAACAAACAATAGAATTATGACCATCATTACTAATTCGACTGAAATCAGAAATAATCCAACACTTATACCAGCGCGAAGTGGGATATCTACTACATTCCATGGTTTTCCACGAAGTGAAGCAAAAGCAGTACGTGAGTTAGCATAGGTATTGATACGAATACCGTACCATGCAACGGCGTATGAACCACTCATTCCTAAAATGGAATAAAATAATACATACAACAATGTACCTAATGATTTACCCTGAAGTGCCAGGAAATAGTACGACATAATCACAGCAACAAATGCAAAAAGCATTAAAAGGAATTTTCCTTGTTGTAATAAATACGTCTTACATGTCTGAAAAATAATTTCAGACACTTTCAGCATCGAATAATGTGCTTGTTGTTTTTTTACTTGCAACAAAAGCCACAAACTGATACCCAAAGTAAAACAAATAACTAATGCACCATAAAATAAAAAATTCCATGATGAAATAGTTTGTCCTAAAATGTGGAACTGTCCGGCATGTAAATCCGGAATTGCGATGTCTGCCTCGGAGGCAAAAGTGAACTGCGCCATAAATAATACGGCCAAGAAAATACTTAACTTTTTCATTTTATTTAATTTAAATTAGAACTAGAAAATTTTAACTCAGATTACATCGAAATCAACTTAAAGTCAATCCCTAAAACTAAAAACACCAGAGGCTATTCCTCTGGTGTTTTTAGTTTATTTTGTATTACTTGTATAAGGTTTTGAGACTTTAATATTTGATACAATCTTCTTTTTTTGACTCATTGTATTTTTAACAGAAGTATTTTTTTTCATCTCTACAAAAATTTCTTTATCTTTCATAGAGACATAAACTATATCTCCCTTTTTAATACCATTTGATACTATAAACATTGCAACTGGATTCAAGATTTTCTCTTGTATCAATCTTCCCAGAGGTCGAGCTCCATAATGAGGATCATAACCAACTTCCGCCAAGTGTGAGAGCGCTTCTGGTGAGATATCGAGTGATATTCCCTTTCCGAGCAATCTTTCACTTACTGTTTTTATTTTAATATCTACAATAGAGCGAATAACTTCTGGCGAAAGTATATCAAACACAATAACATCATCGAGTCTATTTAAGAATTCTGGTCTAAAATGATCTTTCAATGCACCTAGAACTTTTTCTTTTGTTTGAGAATATTCATCAATCTTGGAATTATTTGTAAAACCAAGTGATTCCATTTTCTCTATAAAGTTAGAACCAAGATTTGAAGTAAGGATTATGATTGTATTCTTAAAGTTTACAACTCTACCTTTTGCATCGGTAAGACGTCCATCATCGAGAACTTGAAGTAAAATATTCAAAACTTCTGGATGAGCTTTTTCTATTTCATCAAATAAAACTACAGAGTAAGGTCTGTGGCGAACTGCTTCAGTAAGACTTCCAGATTCATCGTAGCCAACATAGCCAGGAGGAGAACCTACAAGTTTAGAAACACTATGACGTTCTGCATACTCACTCATATCTACTCGGACAAGTGCCTTGTCGTCATTAAACAAGAATTGAGCAAGAGTTTTTGTAAGCTCTGTCTTACCCACACCAGTAGGACCAAGGAAAATAAAGGATCCAATAGGTTTATTTGGGTCAGAAATACCAGTACGACTCCTGCGGACAACATCGGCAATCTTCTTTATCGCTAAGTCCTGCCCTACTACACGCTTATGTAATTCATCTTCTATGTGTGCCAATTTCTTTAATTCCCCTTCTAGCATTTTCTCAAGTGGAACTCCTGTCCAACGAGCAACAACAGAAGCAATGTCTTCGGCAGTAATTTCTTCTTTCAAGATTCTTCTTGATTTTTGAAGTTTTTTCAAACGAGAAACTTTTGTTTCAAGCTTATTCTGCAAATCTGGAATCTGACCGTATCGTATTTCTGCTGCACGCCCAAGATCTACATTCATCTCTGAATTCTCTGCTTCTATACGAAGAGATTCTAACTCTTTTTTGATAGCACGAATTTCAATAACAACTTCTTTTTCATTCTTCCATTTCAATTCCAACTCACTTGTTTTTTCTTTAAGATTTGCGATCTCTTTTTCTATTTCTTTTAGTCGGCTCTTTGCATTTTTATTCTGAGATTTTTTATCTCTTTCTATTTCTTTCATCAATGCCTCTTTTTCAACTTCAAAACGCATAATCTTTCGATCTGCATCCTCTAAGACTTGTGGCTTATTCTCAAGAGCAAGACGAAGAGACGAAGAAGCTTCATCGATAAGATCGACTGCTTTATCAGGAAGATATCTATTTGTAATATATCTTGAACTTAAATTCACAGCAGAAATAATCGCATCGTCTGTAATTTGTATGCCATGGAATAATTCATATTTTTCTTTCAATCCACGTAAAATCGCAACAGCATCATCGATACTTGGTTCATCAATATATACAGGTTGGAATCTTCGTGCAAGTGCTGGATCTTTCTCTATATGTTTTTGGTATTCTTTTAAAGTTGTCGCACCGATCACATGCATCTCTCCGCGAGCAAGTGCAGGCTTTAGCATATTGGAAGCATCGAGAGACCCTTCTGTGCCTCCGGCTCCTACTATTGTATGTATCTCATCTATGAAAAGAATTATTTGCCCATTTGATCTTTCTATCTCTTTCATAATTCCACGTAATCTTTCTTCAAATTCTCCACGGTATTTTGTACCAGACAATAAAAGCCCAAGATCAAGAGAAACTACCTCTTTATCTTTCAAACTCTCAGGTACATCATTGTGTGCAATACGAATAGCAAGTGCTTCAGCAACGGCAGTCTTACCAGTACCTGCTTCCCCTATTAAAATAGGGTTATTCTTAGTACGTCTAGAAAGTATTTGCATCATGCGCATTATTTCCCTCTCACGTCCTATGACTGGGTCAAGCTTGTCTTCTTTTGCAAGAAGAGTTAGATTCCTTGTGAATTTAGTAAGAAGTTTTGGCTTCTTTGAAGAAGTAGTTTCATTTATATTTTCAGTGCGAAGTATTTTCAAAACAGAAATAACTTTATCTTTCACTATTTTAAAACGTCCCAATAATTCACGAGCCTCTCCTGGAACTTCAAGAATAGAAACAAATAAATGCTCGGTTGAAACAAACTCATCCTTGAGAGCACTTGCAACTTTTGCAGAGTTTTCTATTATCTGAGCAAGGTCTGGAGTTAGATAAACTTGATATGAAGGAGAAAGAGTATTTCGATTCTCGGGTGACTCGATCATTTCGATCAAATTATCAGTAAGAAGAAGTGTATCGATTTCCATTTTATCTAAAATTGAAATAATCAATGAATCCTCTTGGACCATTAAAGCGGTAAGTAAATGCAGAGAGTTAACATGATTCTGACCACGTTCAATAGCTAGCTCGTGAGCTTTACGTATGACTTCTTTTGCTTTAGTTGTGAAATTATTGAATGGTGGCATATATATAATAATTACTAATTAATGATTACTAATTTGGAATACAAAAAATAAATTATAATTTATTTTTATTCTATTGTGTTTTTACGGCAGGAGTTGTAGGTTCTGTGGACTTAGGTTTTATTTCTGAAATTTTCAAGATAGTAAAACCATTACTAAACTTTTTCAAAATAGATGCATTAAATAATGTTTTATTTAAAACAACTTTATATAAATCTCCAGATGAAAGAATACTAGAATCAACTAAGATTAAACCTACATCTGAAACTATTACACCTTGGCCAATAGACACAGGTTCTGTAACTGGAGTTTTTGCGTCAATCGTTTTAGAAGTTAGATTTGTTGTATCTGTAACTTCTGTGTATATAGGAATCAAAACATCTGCACCTCCAAGAACTAATGATCCAGTTGTTCCCGTTTCTGTTGTAGTTTTGTCATCTTTAGTGATACTAGGAACTTCTACGGTACTAACTTTTTCTATTGTTCTTTGAATAACATTATTTATAGTTTGAGGAACACTCTTCGGCATCTGATTCATAAGAGAGACAGTAACAATACCAGTCGCAATAGAAACCACAAACGTAATAAGTAGCGTTAATAAAATAAGCTGTTTTTTGTCTAATTCTTTGATATCCATCCTTCTATTGTATCACAAGAGTCAACCCTATTTCCACTTTTTATATTTACCTAAAATAGCCTTAATAGATGAAGCTAAAATACTCATATCCCCTTTTGTAGTTTTACGGCCGAGGGATATACGGAGTGATCCTTCTTCTTCATCCCCCTTTTTACAAATCTTTCTTATTGCTTTAATCACGTATGAACTATTGTCATCAGTACTATGACAAGCACTTTTCTCAGAAACAGAAATTCCAAGAGCTGATAACTCTATAACTAGAAGCTCACTTGAAATACCAGAGATTGAAATATTTATATTGTTTGGCAATCTTTCTGTCTTACTTCCATTTAAAATAATTTTATATCCTGTATCTTCTGAAAGTTTTAATAATTTCTTGATTCCGTAATCACGAATTTTTGTTAGTCTTTCTATTTCTTGTTGTTTTATTTTATTTGTAATATCGAGGGCTTCTCTAATACCAACTATAAGCGACACACTCTCAGTCCCTGAACGCAATCCATATTCTTGCCCACCTCCAGCATATAAAGGAGAAAGATTTACATTTCTTTTTTTGAATAAAATTCCAATACCTTTTGGTCCATAGATTTTAGAACTATTGAATGACATCAGATCAACACCGAGCTTCTCGATATTCTCTGTATATAAATAATTCATAGCTTGAGATGCATCTGTATGGAAAAGAGGAAATATGGAAAGAGGTCGTACCTCAAAGGAGTCCGAGGTCTGACCTCGTGTAGCTATTTTTTCTTTCCTAAAATGACGAATTATTTTTGCAATTTCTTGTATTGGTTGTATTGTACCGATTTCATTATTGGCATACATAACAGAAACTAAAACTGTATTCTCTTTCAAAGAATCTTTTAATTCTTCAAGATCTACAATTCCCTCTTTATCAACTCTTACATAAGTTACTTCAGCTTCACCTCTTTCTTCGAGCAGACGACAATTCTCAAGGATGGCAGGGTGTTCTATTTGAGTAGTGATTATGTGTGGAATCTTTTTATTATTTTTATTTCTCCAATCTAAGACTACCCCCATAATTGCAAGTGCGTCACTTTCGGTACCACTTCCAGTTATAATGATCTCATCATTATGAGCATTTATCGATTTTGCAATTTTACTCCTATTTTCTTCTATGATATTTCTTACTTTTACACCACTTTCATATATAGCACTTGGGTTAGCAAAAAATTCTCGCTCGTAAAGAGCCATCTTTTTAAAAACTTTGTTATCGATAGGTGTTGCCCCTGCGTGATCTAGGTATATATTTTTCTTAAATAAAAATTTCATATTATATATATAATATAACACATATTGTAAAAAAGGTCTTATTGGTATATACTCTTCTAAGATTATGAATACTAATATCTTAATTTATATAATATCGGGAGCTGTTGTTATCAACCTAGTATGGATATTGATCCTAGAGCTTCGTTTAAAGAGAATGTTTGCAGGAACTAAAGCAAAAAATCTAGAAGAGATGATTGTTTTAGTTGGCAAGAAAATAAATAAGATAGAAGAATCACAATCTAGTATCGATAGTCACCTATCTACAATAGACACAAGATTAAACAAATCCATAAGAAATATCGAAACAATAAGATTCAATCCATTCGTAGATGCAGGAAGTAATCAAAGTTTTGCTATTGCTCTTATGAACGATGAAGGTAATGGAGTTGTCATGTCTAGTTTGTATGCTCGTGACCGTATGAGTGTATTTGCAAAACCAATAGTAAAAGGCAAATCAGAATTTGAATTATCTACTGAAGAGAAAGAGGTTTTGACCAAAGCAACAAAATAAGTGAAATAAATTATTTTATTTTAAAATGGTCTATTTAAAAACGAGGCCATTAATAAATAAAATAATTATATAAATAAAATTATGGATAAAACAAAAACAAATGAAAAAGTTCGCCCACCTGTAGTTGTTGTTATGGGTCATGTTGACCATGGAAAATCAACTCTCTTAGATTACATAAGAAAATCAAACATAGTAGATAAAGAGGCTGGTGGAATCACTCAGCATATAAGTGCATATGAAGTAATAGCCAAAGATGAAAAAGGAGAAAACAGACTTATCACATTCTTGGACACTCCAGGACATGAAGCATTTTCAAAAATGCGAACTCGTGGAGCTGTTGCTTCTGATATTGCTATTCTTGTTGTATCTGCAGAAGATTCTGTAAAAGCTCAAACACTTGAAGCATATAATACAATCATAGAAAGTGGTATCCCCTACATTGTAGCTATCAACAAAATAGACAGACCAAATGCAAATATTGAAAAGACAAAAATGGATTTGGTTGAGAAAGGAATCTACTTAGAAGGATTAGGTGGAGATATTCCATTTGTACTTATTTCAGCAAAAGAAGGAACTGGTATAGATGAACTACTTAGTATGATAATTTTAGTTGCTGATCTAAATGGATTCACTGGGAATTCATCATTAAATGCAACTGGAGTTATCATTGAAGCAAAACGTGATCCAAAGCGTGGTATTGGTGCAACATGTATCATAAAGGACGGAACTCTTCATTCTGGAATGTTTGTGGCTACAGGATCTGCCATTGTAAGTACTCGTATGCTTGAAAGTTTCCTTGGAAAACCTATAAAAGAAGCTACTTTTTCCTCCCCTATCCACTTGGTTGGCTTTGAATCAATGCCAGAAGTTGGAAGTGTTTTCCAATCTTTTAATACAAAAAAAGAAGCTGAGAGTTATGTGGAAAATGCAAAAAATGAAAGTTTGGATAATAAAATACAAGGAGAGAAAAAATCCCAAGCCAATAAGGTTATCCCTATCATAATAAAAACAGATGTAATGGGAACAATCGAAGCGATAGAAAAAGAACTTGAGAAATTAAACACTGAAGAAATTTCATTTAAGATAATCAGTAAAGGTGTTGGGGCTATCAATGAATCTGATCTTAAAATGGGAGATGTAAATAAAGATAGTGTAATAGTTGGATTCAATACAAAGATAGATAATGGTGCTCGTGATTTGAATGAGACACTAAAAGTAAAAGTTGAAAGTTTTGATATTATTTACAAACTTATCGACTGGCTTAAAGAAATAGTAGAAGAACGTCGTCCAAGACAAGAAGTTGTCGAGGTTATCGGAGCACTTAAAGTACTAAAAACATTTGGCTCAACAAAAGGCAAACATATAGTTGGAGGAAAAGTTACAACAGGTAAAATAACTCTTGGTAGTAATATCCGTATAGTTCGTCGTGATTTTGAAATAGGATCTGGAAGAATTGCAGAACTACAAATAAACAAGATTAAAGCAAAAGAAGTATTTGAAGGATCTGATTGTGGTCTTCAAGTAGAAACCAAGATAGAGATAGCACCGGGTGATGTGCTTGAAGCATTTGAAATAACCATAAAATAATATGTCAGAATTTAGAAATGAAAAAATAAAAAATAATATCAAAGAACTTGCTGCAATCTTCATTGAACGTGAAGGTGGTACAACTTCTATGATCACTGTAACTCGAGTACTTATGTCCCCTGACGGTAAAAGAGCAACTATTATGGTAAGTGTGCTTCCAAGAGAAAAAGAAAAGGCTGCTTATGGTTTTATAAAAAGAAATCTAGGGGAACTAAGAAAATATATTGCAAAAAATCTTAAAATAAATCCTATTCCATTCTTGGATGTAAATATCGATGAAGGAGAAAAGAATCGCCAAAAAATTGACGATTTGTTGATGCAAAAGTAATTAAAAGGTAGAGGACTTGAATCTTACAGATTCTATACACCTTTCATATCGTACTCGCTTCGCTCCGTGCGATATATTCAAGGTTTTCAAGCCTCTCACGTAAAACACATTTGTGTTTTACTCTGGGCACCATATTAAAAAAACTATCTTTAAGATAGTTTTTTTAATATGGTGCACTTATCATATCATTTGCTCGAACTTTTTTCCAGAGAACTGATGAGCCGAACGGCTCAGATACTCCTAAATGAGCCGTTCAAAAAATGGACTCAGTTTTGCGGAAACAATACTCTGGGGATACGGATTCCGCAAAACTTCGGCTGATTCTCTTTTCTTGAATTCGGGGTTCACAAGCGGAGGAGGAAGGGGTCTGGGGAAGGAATCCTCCGCTTGCTCCTCTTTTTGTTTTGGCGGGGGCGGGGCGGAAACTATGGGAAAATTAAAACAAAAGTGTTAAAATATTTCTATGAAAGATTTTAACAAATGGAATGAGTTAAAAAAGATAATTGACGAGAAAAATAGTCTTCCAGATAATTTTCCAAAAGAGGGAGAAGTTTGGATGAGTAGTGTAGGAATAAATATTGGTTATGAACAAAATGGAAGTGAAGACAATTTTTCTCGCCCGATGTTAATCATTAAGAAATTCAATAATCATATGTTTTGGGCTATACCATTATCTACTAAACAAAAAGACTTTGATTTTTATTTCAATTTTACAGACCCAAATGGTCAAAAAGTTTCTGCTATTTTAGCTCAAATGAAACTTGTAAGTGTTAAGAGATTAAAACGAGATATTTATATAATGCCTAAAGAACTTTTTGACCAGATAATAGAAAAATTGAAATCATTCATATAGAAAATCGAAACCCCGCTTTCGCGGGGTTTCTCGAAGCCTTTCGGCACTTTGTACACTAAGTATAGCAAACTGTCGCTATAAGTCAAGAAAAATTTTTATTTTCACTAATCAGCTAACCCTGCTTTTGTAGCACTTTTAACACCAAATGCTCCATCTGGGGTAAGACCGTTTGCTATTTGCCACTCTATAACTTTCTGTTGTGTCTGTGGACCAAATGATCCATCCGCAGCTAAATTAAGAAATAGTTGAAGTATCTTAACATCATCTCCTTTTATTCCTTTCTTTAGAGTTCTTTTTATGGGAATAGTTGTAACAGTATCAGAAGTAGAAACATCAGAGGATGATTCATTTGAGACTACTGATGTGTTTTCTTTACAAGCCTGTCCTGTTATGGGACTAAACTTATAACCAGATAGACAACCTTTATTTTCAGTTAAAATTTTAGGGCAAGCTTGTCCTGTTGTTATACTAAAATTAGAGTTTGCTGTACAGCCTGAAACATTAATTGAAGGAGTTGTATCATCAGTATTAGATGATGCTTTAATAGTAAATGAATTATCTGAAGAATCACTTACTGTTTGATTACTTGAAACTAAAGAAACATAAGCCTTGTAATTTGAACCTGGAGTTAGATTATTACTTAAAGTATAAATTAAACTTCCTGTATTAATTGTTCTAACTACAGTACTCTTATGGATACCATCAGAGACATAAACGTCTAACATGACACCAACCATAGGACTAGTAGTCCATCTAATCTCTAATTTCTTACCAACTTCTACCGACTCACCTCCATTATTAGGAGAAAGAACAGTTATTGATGATGTATTAGAATCACTAACAGCTGATTTGATTGTAAAAGGTTTGTTTGATGAATCAATAACAGGAGTCTCAGAAACTAATGATACATAAGCTTTGTAATTAGAACCTGGAGTTAGATTGCTACTTAGAGTATAAATTAAACCTAACGCTCCATTATTACTTGTTCTAACAACTGTACCCTTATGTACTCCATCAGAAACATAGACATCTACTAACGCATTAATCGCAACATTGGAATCCCATCGAATTTCTAATTTTTTACCAACTTCAATTGCTTCAAATCCACTATTTGGTGAAGTGACAGTAATTGAAGGCACAAAAGTATCTTCATTAGGAACAGTAGCTATTGACTTAATTGTAAAAGGATTATCAGATGAATCAATAACTGGAGTTTCTGAAACTAAGGAAACATATGCTTTATAGTTTGAGCCTGGAGTTAAACTACTATCAAGAGTATATATCAAACCAGCAGCACCATTATTACTTCCTCTAACAACAGCACCTTTGTGAATACTATCTGATACCCAAACATCCACCATTGCATTAATAGCAACATTGGAATCCCATCGAATTTCTAATTTCTGTCCTGATTCAATTGCTTCAAATCCACTATTTGGAGATGTAACAGTAATTGAAGGAACAAAAGTATCTTCTGCATAAACTTGAAAACCTACAAGAAGAAAACTAAACACGAACAGACTCATTAATAACTTTTTCATATAAAATAGTTTTAAAAATTATGATTAATAATATAATTGCATTATACCCTTTATTGCCCCCCCCGCAAACTACTTTATTAAATTATCTTTACTTCATAAAATAATCTAACGACTTTTTATAAATCTTTGCAAAATCGGCTAATTCAATAGCTTCAATTTTACGCTCGCCTCGTTCAACTTTTGAAAGATACGATTGAGGTTTCCTTAATTTTTTACCTGCCTGTATTTGCGTCAATCCTGCCTCTAGGCGAGCGGAATGAAGCTTTTCAAGCAGATTCTTGTTCTTTTGCAAATATAGTTTCGACTTAATCATAATACCATAATAAAACCTATTGTGGAATATACCAGTTTGGTATATTATGTATTTATGGATTTCCGCCCCGCCCCCGCCAAAACAAAAAGAGGAGCAAGCGGAGGATTCCTTCCCCAGACCCCTTCCTCCTCCGCTTGCGAACCCCGAATTCAAGAAAAGAGAATCAGCCGAAGTTTTGCGGAATCCGTATCCCCAGAGTATTGTTTCCGCAAAACTGAGTCCATTTTTTGAACGGCTCATTTAGGAGTAT
>Ga0302292_1000157_pt1 | contig 50380 bp, 41 predicted proteins | sample III_Fen_N2_1_FD_194553 | JGI IMG/M metagenome (GOLD analysis project Ga0302292, IMG submission 194553) | Peat permafrost microbial communities from Stordalen Mire near Abisko, Sweden - III_Fen_N2_1 | ecosystem: Environmental > Terrestrial > Soil > Wetlands > Permafrost | place: Sweden: Abisko...
ACGACCTTTCATCCAACTCCACACTTCGAAGCCTGCTTGAAACTGCCAAACCCACCAACCAGGCTAAAACAGATTTTTTATTCATCGAACGCCTCCGGTCTGATTCAACAGTTGAAATACTGAATTTGCCATTCCCCAATCAAAGTGCTACCACTGATTTCAAACTTCAAGCCCGCGATATAGTAAAGATTATGGATCAGGTTACCTACCGTGATGTAGCAACCATTGCTGTAAATGGTCAGGTTCGGGTTCCTTTTGTAAAAACCTTCTCCTTAACCGATCGGATCACCGTTAAAAAAGCCATTGAACTGGCAGGAGGACTTAAAAACAGCGTTTACCCGGTAGCCTATATTTTCCGTCGCAATCTTTTTAATCCGGTTGAAATGCAATACATCCGGATTGAACTTTCTAAATCCGACAACATCGAATTGCAGCCGGGCGATCAGTTGAACATTTACGATAACTCTACATACACCAATGTGGGTGAAGTAAAGGTATTCGGAGCGATAAAAAATCCTCGTGGTTTTACATACGATCCCAGCCTTTCTGTCCGTGATGTGTTAACCAATGCGGGTGGTTTTAATGTTGGTGCAGCATTTAACCGGGTTGAAATCTTTCGGACTACGCTTTCTCCAACCGAAAAGGCCACACTGAAAATGATTACCCTGGAAGTGGATTCCAACTATCAGGTAGTCAATCCACCAAATTTCACACTTCAACCTTACGATCAGGTGGTGGTTCGGTTAACTCCCGATTTCGCAATTGGACGTTCAGTTGAGCTGAATGGAGAAGTGCTTTACCCTGGTGTATATGCACTAGAATCGAAAAGAGTTCAACTCAGCGAAATCGTTAAAAGGGCAGGAGGATTTCTTCCAACGGCTGATCCCATTGGAAGTGGCTTTTTCAGAACATTTCACAACCGGGGAAACATCAGTGTGAATATACATGATGCTATGCTAAATCAAGGAAACCTCAAAGCTGACCCTATCTTATTCGAAGGCGACGTCATCAACATTAACCGGCTTGAAAATACAGTTTCTATCCGCGAAATGGGAACACGTATGGCCCAGTATTCAATCAATGAAGACAGTACTGCTGTAAAGAATGTCATTTTCCAGGGTTCCAGATCCGCTGGCTGGTATATACGGAACTATGCCGGTGGGTTTGTAAAAGAAGTTGACCGCAACAGCGTAACGGTGACTTACCCAAACAATGAGATGAAATCAACCAAACATGTTTTGGGTATATTCAGGAATTACCCCAGTGCCATGTCAGGTTCAATGATTACCATGAAAATGAAACCAATAGTTGTACCCGGAGATAAAAAGAAAACTGACTGGGATGCTGTATGGTCAAAAACTTTAGCAGCAGTTACGACCTCTATGACCATGTATTTCCTGATCAAACAGTTGATCCCGTAAATTGAAAAAAAAGGGATTTGTTCAAGAAGGTGAGAGTGAATGGAAACATACATCACACCAGATAAACTCAGATGCGATATTAAAACCTTATTTTTAAGAAAAATAACCTTAGTAGTAATTATATAAAAACGAGGATAAAACCTTATTCCCTTATTTATAGATGCGATGCCTGCCCACCGGCGAGTCAATGGGGTGAGTCAAGATATAAGTCCAATGAAAATGCGACATTGTTTCTTTCTTATAACATAAACTCAGATGCGATATTAAAACCTTATTTTTAAGGAACACAACCTTAGAAACTGTTTAAATTTGATTTTTAAATCCCGTCAGGGATTATATGTGGGTAGAAAATAGATGGAAATGTTAAATTTCGTCCCGTACGGGACGAAACATTTTACGAAATATTAGGTTTCTACCCACATTTTGTGCCTACGGCACGTCCTTTATTACCAAAATATTGAGTTAATAAAAACAGAATATGAAATTTAAACAGTCTCTTAGTAGTAAATATATAAATACGAGGTTCAAACCTTATTACCTTATTGATGAAACGAACCCTAAGTAAGATTTCTCTCACACAAGAAGATGATTTTTTGGCGAGTTTTATCCCTAAAGGAAACAAAGGAAACTTACATGAAATCAGATAAACTTAGATGCGATATTAAAACCTTATTTTTAAGGAAAATAACCTTAGAAACTGTTTAAATTTTATTCTTTCGTTCCGTTAGGAACAAAATGTTGGTAGAAAAGGTATGATTTTTAATGATCTTTTGTCCCGTACGGGACAAAATCAACAGGTTAATGGCAATTTTTCTACCCATATATTTTCCCTCCGGGAAATTTAAACAGACACTTAGTAGTAAAAGCATAAAAACGAGGATCAAACCTTATTTCTAATGAGGTTGCCTTTTAAAATTAGGTTTAAAAAATCGGAAATCAATTTTATTTGAATACAAAATGAATCTAAAGATATATATAAAGATAGCCAGGCAATAAGAGGTGGAAAGCCGAACCTATGACGATAGTCCGAAAAATCAAAAATTTCCCTTTAGGGGTTATGAAAGTAAAACTGACAATATTCATACAATCATTAAAACAAATATGAACGAAGAACAAGCTCCAAAACAGCAAAAACCAATCGACGAAGACGAAATCGATCTGCTTGCCCTTGTTAAGACCGTATGGAAAGGTAAAAGAACAATCATTCTTTCAGTAATTATTGGTGCAATACTGGGCGTTGCCGTTGCCATCCTATCTCCAAAAGAATATACCGCTTCAACAGTAATGGTTCCACAATTGGGAAGCGACAGTCAATCCAAACTGGGTGGATTGGGTAGTTTGGCCGCGTTGGCAGGGATCAGTCTTGACATGAGTTCCGGAGGAGGTGAGCTTTCGCCCATGGTTTATCCTCAGATCGTCAGCAGTATCCCCTTTCAATTGGAGCTGATGAATACACCACTTAATTTTCAGGGTCATGCCATTCCCATCACGCTGTTTGAGTATTATACCAAATTCAGTAAAAAATCTGTATTGGGCACGATAACAAAATACACCATTGGTCTTCCGGGAGTCATCATCGGTGCAATTAAAGGAAAACCCAAAGCGTTAAGTTTGCCCAACGATTCATCCACTCAACCCATTTTACTGACGAATGATCAATATAGCGTAAAAAAAGCCTTAGACGGGATCGTGTCTTTGGATTTGAATGCGAAGGAAGGATATATCACACTGACTACCCGAATGCCTGAAGCATTACCTGCGGCACAACTGGCACAGGCAGCGCAAACCTTAATGCAACAATACATCACCACATTCAAGATACAAAAAGCAAAAGCAAATCTCGATTTTATTCAGGGTCGGTACAATGAAACCAAGGCCGAATTCGAAAAGGCACAAGTGAGTCTGGCACTGATAAAAGACCGGAATAAAGATTTCACCAGTGGTTTATCAAACATAGAGGCTGAACGCATAAATACCCGCTATACCATTTCTTATAGTGTTTTTCAGGAATTGGCCAAACAACTCGAGCAAGCTAAAATTCAGGTCAAAAGAGAAACACCGGTATTTACGATCGTAGAACCGGTAACAGTCCCTTCAGAAAAGTCGAAACCTAAAAAAGCAATGATTGTGTTCATCGGTTTGTTTTTAGGAGTCCTTGCCGGAACAGTTATTATCTTTGGTAAAGAATACCTGAAAGACATTCGGACGAAATGGAAGGAAACGGCGTAAGAATGACAAGGTGATAAGGAGAAGGGGCGACTAGGAGACAAGGCGACAGGGCGACAGGGCGACAGGGCGATGAACATCAAGGCGTCATTGCGAGCGGAATAAAATGGAGCGTGGCAATCCCTTCGACAAGCTCAGGGAACTCGAGCGGACGAAGGGCAATCTCAACCTGTAACCTGCAACAATTAACCATTAATCATTAACAAATAACAATTATCCTCAACCCGTCATTGCCTGCGAGAGGCAGCTACAGTGCACCCACAAATCGATTACATACGATCTTATGTCGATAAATAGAAGTACCAAAATTTTTCAAACCTTTTTTTTCAAAAAAGAACCTTAGTAGCCCGGCATCCATCATTCGATTTGAACCTTATTCTGTGTTAAAATGTGACCTGTTAATAAGGTTTGAGTCAGTACGTATATTTTTTTGTACTAAGGTTTTCAGACAAAATAAGGTTTTATAAATCGTTATTGAATCGAAAAAGATGTGGGTATACATTAACCTCATTCCGTCAGACTTCGGCGTGAGCTCAGCCGAACGCTAAAGCAGACGGCAAAGAATAGTGACAACACGAAGGAATAACAATCCACAACAATTAAACATTAACAATTAACAATTAACAATTAATCTCAACATGTCATTGCCTGCGAGAGGCAGCTACCGTGCACCCACAAATCGATTACATACGATCTTATGTCGATAAATAGAAGTACCAAAATTTTTCAAACCTTATTTTTCAAAAAAAAACCTTAGTAGCCCGGCATCCATCATTCGATTTGAACCTTATTCTGTGTTAAAATGTGACCTGTTAATAAGGTTTGAGTCAGTACGTACATTTTTTTGTACTAAGGTTTTCAGACTAAATAAGGTTATTTAAATCGTTATTGAGTCGAAAAAGATGTGAGTATACATTAACCTCATTCAGTCAGACTTCGGTGTGAGCTCAGCCGAACGCTAAAGCAGACGGCAAAGGATAAGTGACAACACGAAGCTCGTAACGATTAATGAATAATGATTAACTATTACAACTATTACAACTATTACAACTATTACAACTATTACAACTATTACAACTATTACAACTATTAACCATTCATCAACTGTTGAACATTTAAATTTTTATTTTGATATATTAAATGAATTTATTATATTAGATACGTAATTGATTTTTTAAGGATTTCCTTTGAAAACCGATCCATCGCATCACTACCTGAATATAATCGACTGATAATGTGCGATTTATTTCATATTGTTTTGATTAGGGTCACTTCATTGTTCGGTTATAAAGGAATAATGTATCCGTGTAAAATCAATTTGTTCTGGTATATAATCATTTTTTTAATGTGAAACTTTACATTTTACAACAAGAATGTTCAATTGTTTATTTAAACAAATACTTTATCAATGAACAATAAACATTTTTAGGATAAAATATCTAATTCTTAAACGAAAGAACTTGCAGGTGAAGTGAATAATGTTTCGTAGTAGGGTTAAATTGTTTCATTGTTGGGATAAAAAATGATTTTAGAGCCAAAGAATTTATCAATTCACGATCTAAAACAAAATATGTCCCGGTACAAACAATTAAAACAATTATCTTATGAAAGTAAAAAATCCACAGTATGGGAAGCTTCACCGTAAGTAAAAATTTCTCGACCGGAAAATATTCCGATGAAGCTTTAGCGACTAAATCTCAAGTCATTCATGACGACCTGAATGAGAATGCCCATTATCCCACTCCCGATCCAACGCTGGCTGATTTGCAAACGGCGATTACTGATTTTCTGTTATCGATTGTTAAAGCCAAAAATGGAACCAAGGAAGATACCGCTGATAAAAATGCCAAACGTCAGACACTGGTTGATTTGCTGCGCCGGCTAAGCTATTATGTGCAGGTGACCAGCAATGGCGATGAGACCATTATCTTAAGCAGCGGATTTGATACCAATAAACAATCGGGGACAGTAGGCGTTTTGCCAAAACCCGAAAATTTTAAGGTAATCACCGGGGTAAACAGGGGCAGTATTGAACTGAGCTGCGATGCGGTTAATCACGCCAATTTTTACGAATACATGTACACCATGGCGCCAGTGTCGACCATCAGTGTCTGGATCACCAGAACATCAACCAAACGAAGACTGCTGATCGATGGCCTCTCCAGTGGACAGCAATACATTTTCAAAATGGCTGCTGCGGGAAGCGATCCAAACCGTACCTGGAGCGACGAAATCGCCAGTTACATCCTGTAATACCGATTGAAGAAACAGATCAGTCCTCCCGATTAATCGGGATCGCACACTCGAATAGACTGAACATTTCTATTCATCGGCGTTATACCAGTAGTGGGTTTGGACTGATTTAGAATTGCACACGGTATAAAAGGAAATACAAGCGGAGTCTGACCGCAACAACAGGCTGACCCTGAGCTCATAAACCGATAACTCTTGATAAAAGAACCTTCGGACTACGTACCTTTAATTTGCTGATCCGGGACATATTTCTTTTTAAAATAGACTGAAGACTGAAGTCAGAAGTCGGTAGACAGCCAGCCCCTGTGGTGGGGTGTCAGGGCATTTCAAACAACAAATACAATTTAATAACACAATCAGTTACCTATAAATACCTGACAAAACTGATCTTAATGTCAATTGTAATGATCGTTTTAAGATCGCTCCTTCGATCTCTGATCATTTGATAAACCATTAACCTTCATCTATTCGCGTTAATTCGTAAAAATTCGTAAAATTCGCATACACTATGAAAGTACTTATCCTCGCCGGAGGTTTAGGCTCTCGCCTTTCCGAAGAAACCACGCTGAAACCTAAGCCCATGGTTGAAATTGGAGGGAAACCAATCCTTTGGCACATCATGAAAATCTATTCGCATTATGGATTCAATGAATTTGTGATTCTCTGCGGTTATAAGGGATACCTGATCAAAGAATTCTTTGCACATTACTTTCTGCATACTTCTGATCTTACCATCGATATGCAGACCAACACCATAACTCATCACAACAATCACGCTGAACCCTGGAAAGTAACACTCATTGATACCGGGCTGGACAGCATGACTGGAGCCCGAATCAAAAAAGTAAAAAAATATATTGGAGATGAACCGTTTATGCTCACCTATGGCGATGGCGTTTCTGATGTAAACATCAATGAACTTATCTCGTACCATAAGAATCATGGAAAAGCAATGACCATGACATCCGTGCAACCCGAAGGACGTTATGGATCATTGGTTGTAAACGAGCACGAACAGGTCACCTCCTTTCAGGAAAAGCCAAAAGGTGATGGCGCCTGGGTTAATGCAGGGTTCTTTGTTTGTCAGCCTGAAGTTTTAAATTATATCCCTAATGGCGATCAGATTATATTTGAACGCGAACCTTTGGAGGGATTAGCCAGAGCAGGTGAACTGTATACCTACAAGCATGAAGGCTTTTGGAAGCCTATGGATACACAGCGCGACAAATTCCAACTGGAAGAGCTCATCGAAAAAGGAAAAGCTCCCTGGATTCGCTGGTAGCGATAACTAATTACATTTTTCCTAATTAAACGAATTTAAACGAATTTCACGAACGCTGCTATGACAGATATTCTCTTTAAAGAAGAAAGTTATCTAATCATTGGGGCTTGTATGGAAGTTCATAAAAAACTTGGGGCTGGATTCTTAGAAAGTGTATATTCTGAAGCATTAGAATTGGAATTTAAGAAAATTGAAATCCCTTACGAAAAAGAAAAGAAGCTTCCAGTTTATTATGAAGATAAACCTCTAAGTAAATACTTTCGCGCTGATTTTGTATGTTTTAATTCAATCATTCTCGAACTAAAGGCTACGAAATTATTAACTGAAGCCGATCATCGGCAAACAGTTAATAACGTAAAAAGCCACTAAATTTAAACTCGGTTTATTAATCAACTTCGGCACATCCTCCTTAACTTATAAGCGCATTGTCAATTGAATTTTAGTGTAATTCGTCCTAATTCGTGCCATTTGTTCTTTGTGTAATTCGTAATAATTCGTGTAATCATTTCAATTGAAAAACAAATAAAAATGATACCTGAAATCTTTAATGTATATAAACACCGCCGCGTCCTGATCACAGGTCACACCGGCTTTAAAGGGTCCTGGCTGTGTCTGCTGCTTAATGAACTGGGAGCCGATGTTTATGGCTACGCCCTCGAACCACCATCCCATCCAAGCTTGTTTATTGAAGCCCGGATTGGAGAATTGATAACTTCATACATTGGTGATATCCGTAACTTAAATGATCTGCAGGAAGTCATGCAAAAGGTTCAGCCTGAAATCGTCATACACATGGCGGCACAACCTTTGGTACGCGAGTCATACAAGATACCGGTTGAAACATACGCCATCAATGTGATGGGAACTGTTCATTTGCTCGAAGCTTGCCGAAACACCAAAAGTGTCAAATCCATTGTAAATGTTACCACCGACAAATGTTACGAGAATCGCGAATGGCATTGGGGTTATCGCGAGAATGAACCGATGGGCGGATACGATCCGTATTCAAATAGTAAAGGTTGTTCCGAATTGGTTACTTCTTCCTATCGCAATTCCTACTTTAATCCCAAAGATTACAAAAAACATGGTGTTGCTGTAGCATCAGCCCGTGCCGGAAATGTAATCGGCGGCGGCGATTGGACCGACGATCGTTTAATTCCTGATTTTATCCGTGCCATATCGAAAGGAGAAGAAGTCAGAATACGCAGTCCTTATGCGATCCGTCCCTGGCAACATGTATTGGAACCATTAACAGGTTACTTAACGTTAGCCGCTAAACTTTTTACCGAAGGCTCTAAATATGCTCAAGGCTGGAACTTCGGATCTGATGATAACGACGCACAGAATGTGGAATGGATTACAAAAACCATTTGCAAACTCTGGGGCCAAGGTGCATCGTATAAAGTGGATACCAATCCTCAACCACATGAGGCCAATTATTTAAAACTCGATTGCTCCAAAGCCAAAGCCGAATTAGGATGGACTCCCAAATGGGACATTGAAACCACATTAATAAGTATTGTCGATTGGAATAAGGCCTACTTAGATGGTGCTGATGTGCGTATGAAAACTTTAGAGCAAATTGAGAAGTACTTAGATTGATAAAATGTAAAAAAAATATGCATGAGATTAATTTTAAAGGACTCACCGTTTTAATTACTGGATCGACTGGGTTTATTGGACAAAATTTATTGACTAGACTAGTTGATATGGGAGCAAATGTTATCGCAGTAGCTCATTATAATCAGCCAAACAATAATTCAGTTTATAGAATTATTTACGATGGGACCTACGAGAGTTTATTTAAACCGCTTGAAGAAATAAAAATCGATATCATTATCCATTTAGCAACATTATTTATTGCAAATCACAAGTCTAATCAAATAGGAGAACTAATCGATTCAAATGTCAAATTTGGATCGTATATGTTGGAATTGACAAAGCAAAAGAATATCCCATATTTTATAAATACGACAACATATGCTCAGTCTTATAATCATGACGGATATAATCCTCAGAATTTATATGCAGCTACCAAACAGAGTTTCGAAACTATAGTTAAGTATTATGAAGAGGTGACAGAAACAATATTTGTCACATTGGAATTAACAGACACTTATGGATCTAATGATACCAGACCAAAGTTTATAAATCTTCTATTGAATGCAATTAAAGATAAAATTACATTCAAAATGTCGCTAGGGGAACAGGAAATCAGCTATTTGAATATTGAAGATGCTATAGATGCCTATATTACAACTATTCAGTTATTACTTTCTAAAAGAATAACTGAGAATTCGAAATTTTCAGTTTATTCAGATGAGATTCTAAAACTAAAAGATCTGGTGCCATTAGTATGCTCAGAATTAAATAGTAGCATTGAGATTAACAGAGGTTTCTATCCTTATAGAAATAGAGAGATAATGACTTTTAAGCCATTGTATATAAAACTTCCTGATTGGAATGCAAAAATAAGTCTTGTTGATGGAATATTAAAAATGATATAGAATCAATATAAACTCATGAGAATAGAACATACAAAAATTGAAGGACTACTAATAATTGATGGTTTTAGATTCAATGATATAAGAGGTTCGTTGATAAAGCCATATTCAAATGCTTTTTTTGAAGATAGTGAACTTAATATCAATTTAGAGTTTAAAGAAACTTGGTTTACTAAGTCACACAAAAATGTAATCAGAGCAATGCATTTGCAGGTTGGACAATTTGCTTGTGAAAAATTAGTATCTGTCATACAAGGTAGTGTAATGGATGTAATTCTTGATTTAAGAAAGGAATCCAAAACTTTTGGTAAAATATTTGAATTGGAACTTAATGAGAATAATTCCAAGACACTTTATATCCCTAAAGGCTGCGCCCATGGATATAAGGTTCTTGAAGATAATACATTAACAATGTATATGGCAACAGAAGTTAATGTACCTAAAGATGATGTTGGCATCAAATGGGACTCTTTTGGATATGAGTGGAGACTTGATAATCCCATCATTTCAGTCAAAGACCAAGAATTGCCCATGTTTAGTTCTTTATTATAAATCCAGACTATGATTGCTATATTAGGAGGTGGAATATCGGGAATTTCTGCTGGGTACCATTTACAAGAAAAGGGCATTGAGAACACTGTCTTTGAAAAACGCATTACTTGGGGGGGGCTGTGCGATAATTTTACCATTGGAGATGGTTTCCGTTTCGATTATTTTGTACACCTCTCATTTGCGAAAGATAAATATGTACAGGAATTATTTGGCAAAAGCTCCGAATTTCTTACGCACAATCCACTATCCACCAATTATTACAAAGGATATTGGTTAAAGCATCCTGCACAGAATAATTTGGCTCCATTGTCTGCCGAAGAAAAAACCAAAATCATTCTTGATTTTATAAACAAACCCTTAATTGAAAAACCTAATAATTACAAAGAATGGCTTCTTGCCCAGTTTGGCGAATATTTCACTAGCAATTTCCCGGAGGTTTATACAAAAAAATATTGGACTCTAAATGCAGAAAATTTAACAACCGATTGGTTGGGGAACAGATTTAGCTTACCTCCATTAGAAAAATTATTACTAGGCTCATTCGAAGAACAACTTGAAAACTTTTATTACACTCAGGAAATGCGATATCCTAAGAAAGGAGGCTATAAAAGCTTTTTAAACGGAATGGCATCAAAAACCAACATACAAACGAATAAAGATATCTCTTTGATTGATTTAAAATCGAAACGTATTGATTTTGCAGATAATAGTTTTGTTCATTACGATACACTAGTATCTTCGCTGCCACTGCCAGAATTGGTAAAACGAATAAAAGATGTTCCCAAGAATGTTTTGGAGGCTGGAGATAAATTGCTTTGCACCTCCGGACAACTGGTCTCTTTAGGGTTTAACAGTCCCCATGTGCCAAAAGAATTATGGTTTTATATCTATGATGAAGATATATTGCCTTCCAGAGCCTATTCCCCTTCTTTAAAATCACCCAATAACGCACCTGATGCGAAAAGCTCCTTGCAATTTGAAATCTATTTCTCCAGATATTCACAAAAAAAACTTAGTGGTGGTTCATTGATTGAGCATGTCGTTGAAAAAGGCGAAAAAATGAAATTATGGACACCCAATGATATTGAAGTATCTGACTACCGTGAAGTAAAATATGCCAATGTGGTATTTGATTTTGAAAGAAAAAAAAATGTTGCCATTATTCATGATTATCTGAAGCAAAACAATATCCAATATATTGGTCGCTTTGGTGAATGGGATTATTTGTGGAGCGATCAGAGTTTACTGAGTGGGATGAATACAGCATTAAACATTAATTATTACCTAAATAAAACCAAATAGTATCTTTAAAAACTTTCACAATCAAATTTATTTGAGCTATTAATCCATTAATCCAATTGTTAATGCAACCGGCGAATTCCCAAAATGAAATTCTACTTTCAATTGCAATACCGACTTACAATAGAGCTGAAATTATTCGTGAATCAATTCAAAGCTATATTAGCCAAAAAGGTTTTACGGGGAACATTGAAATTATAATATTAGATAACTGTTCATCAGATCACACTAAAGTAGTTGTAGCTAGCTTTACTGAAAAATATCCGAACATAAAATACTTTAGAAATCCGACCAATATCGGAGCAAAAAATTACATGAAGGCTCTCTCTCTAGGTAAAGGTAAATATCTTAAACTAATGAATGACAATTGTATTCTGAAGGAAGAAGCATTAAATCGTTTAGTTGAAATTATTGATGAAAATATCGTCAATCAAACACCTATATTTATTTATCAAAACAATGAGTTTAATAGAAATACAAAATTGGAAATCAATTCAATTAATGGATTTGTTAAGCAGGCTTCTTATTGGATAACATACAATAATAATTTTGGAATCTGGAAAAAGGATTTTGAAAAATTAGACGATAAGGATAGATATTCTGACGTTCACTGGTCACAAGTTGATTTAACGCTTAGGCAGTTTTCAGCAAATGGTTGTAATTTATATTTTGAAGATTATTATACAGCAATTGAGGTAAAGAATAAGGCATATAACTTATTTCAATTATTCAGTGTGGAATATTTAAATATTTATGATGAATATGTCGTAAATAGACAAATGAAAAAGAAAATTATTGACATGGAAAAGTACAGATTATTTAGGTATTTTCTGCTACGTTGGTATATTCTGCTTATTGTTAAACGCAACAATGAACTTAAATTTAACAATACAAATGCTTTTAAAACATTAATGATTAATTATAAATACAAGCCATATTTCTACCTTTTTATTATTGCTGCATATTTAAAAAACGTTAGGTATATATTTGGTATTAGGCAAACGGCCAAAGCATTATGATTGTCAGTATAAAACAATTCTTCAACACTGGTCATCCCCGGTCATTGGTTGCTAAACGGAATATCTTGGGGTCATTATTGATAAAAGGTTCCAGCATGTTATTGTCCTTATTTCTTGTTCCTCTTACATTATCAATATTGGATTCAACTAAATATGGGATATGGATCACACTTTTTTCTATTGTAAGCTGGTTTAATATGATGGACATCGGTTTGGGTAATGGATTTAGAAATCGTTTTTCAGAGGCAATTTCCAAAAATCAAATCGATGAAGCAAGAAACCTGATATCATTTCTATATAGTTTTATGAGTGTGGCATTTGTCATATTTGTTACAATCATCTTCAGTTTGCAACCTTTTTTGAATTGGGCTAAAATTTTGAATCTCTCCGAGGCTTTTGACGAAAATATCAATAATATAGTCTTTATTGCCTTTCTATTATTCGGATTGCAATTAATCACGAAAAATATATCATATGTGCTTTTAGCATTGCAAAAAACTGCTTTGAATGATCTATTGGGATTTGTATGCAACATTATTATTTTTATAACTATTTATTCATTGAAAAACATAATAAATGGCAAGCTAACAATAATTGTATTGATATTTATGTTAACACCAGTTGTTGTAAATATTTTTAGTACTTTTTTACTATTCCAATCAAGATTAAAGTCATTTATTCCAAGTAAAATAATCTTCAACAAGGTCTATTTTCATCGAACAATGAATATTGGAATTCAATTTTTTATTATTCAAGTAGCTGGATTAGTTCTGTTTTCTACTTCCAATGTTATGATCACGCAGCTTTGGGAACCATCTGATGTGACTCCTTACAATATCGCTTATCGCTTATTTAATTCCTTTATGGTAATTTTTACAATTATTGTTACACCTTTCTGGACTGCATGGACAGAAGCCTACGCAAAAGAGGACTTTGCTTGGATCAAAAAATCAATTAATAATCTTATCAAGGCTTGGGGATTGTTCTCTATTATGATTTTTAGTACTTTATTTCTAAGTCCATTCATCTACTCAGTTTGGATCGGAGATAAAATTTCTATTCCAATGGGTTTATCAGTACAATTCTCCATCTATACTTTGGTCTTATCTTTTTCTTCAATTCCTTCGTTTTTCTTAGCGGGAATAGGGCAAATTAAAGTAGCCTTGTGGATTGCAATAGGACAAACTTGTATCTATATTCCCATGGTATTATTATTGAATAATTTATTCAATTGGGGAACCATCAGCGTCATTCTTTCACTAAACATCGTACTGATAATTGGTGCGATTATATTAACATTACATTCAAATAAAATTTTAGATGCCCTGAGTGCAAAAAAAATCATAATTTATCCCTGATATCATCAAATTGACAACACCTCTACTAATTCATCCTAATGTTGTTGTTCCAAATTAATGATATGATGAAAACTATACTTAGTAACCTGATTCAATGGTTCTCATTACTATATAACTATGAAACATCACGAAAATATAAATACTATAAAAGCGCTATATTTTCCATGTGGTTGATTAAAACATTTAAGAAATGTGGCAACGGAATTCATATACAATCACCTGCAAATATTAAAGGTGGTAAATACATGTCAATTGGGAATAATTTTTTATCTGGTGACAGACTAAGATTAGAATGCTGGGATGAATTTGCAGGAGATAAATTCACTCCAGAATTAAGAATTGGAGATAATGTCATAATGAATTATAATGTTCATATTGGATCTATCAATAAAGTAATCATTGGTAATTTTGTTTTAATGGGAAGTAATATTTTAATAACTGACCATCAACATGGCAATCTCATCCTCAACGCGTCATTGCGAGCGAACAAAGGAAGCGAAGCAATCCCAACTTAAATAACAAATTACTTCACTTCATTCGTTATGCCAATTAAAGCAAAGTGCCGACATAAAAACCCATTTACAATTAATCATTAATTCAATTTCACAATCGGAACAATGCTAAAAAGACTAAAAAGATATTCCTTTAATAGTTTGCTTAAATAAAATTTTCCTGCTTATAAAACAGAATTGGAATTGATCAAAACAAAATTATATTTGTGTGATTATTTTAATGAAAGTTAGAGCTTTACACACATGAGAAAAATAATTCAATCTCTTATAATCTTTGAATTTTTGCTCGTAATTTTTGGCCCACTAAACCTGGTCGGACAAAACAAATATACTGTTCATGTTATTCAGCCTGATGCGATTCAGGTTCCAACTATTGATGAGGTAACTGTTACTCTGAAAAATAAAAATCAGATCAATTGGGAAATACCGCCTAACGATAACATTAAGTATTTTAATATTTATCGCGATGCTGACACCAATGAAGATCGGTGGGCTTATGCCGGACAAGTCACCTATCCGGGTAATCTGACATTTATCGATTTGAATTCGTTTGCCAACATACGTGCCTACCGGTATAAAATTTCGGCAGTTGATCAATGCGGAAACGAAATTTATTCCAATACCGATCATAAAGCTATTAAACTGGATGTTAATAAAGCCAGCGACAGCACCTATACCCTAAGCTGGAACTCGTATGAAGGCCTTAGTGTAACCAAGTATAAAATATTTCGGGGTGAAACCATTGAAAATCTGGTTGCGATAGATAGTACACAAAATTCAGTTACTACCTATACAAATTTAAAAGAAAATGGCAAAGAGGTCTTTTATCAAATTGAAGCTTCATGCACTCCACAAAGCACAGTAAACGAGAAAGGTTTAAATCTTGGACCTATTAATGCGCGCTCAAACATTGTCCTGGTTAATCGAATCTTAAGTACAATTGATTCGGTTAATGCACAGCAAATAAAGATTTATCCAAATCCTTTAACAACAAATGCCGCAGTCTTATTCCCTTATGACACCTCACAAGACTATCAACTCTCGATAATCGATATAGCCGGGCGTACCGTATATCAAAAACCGATCATCTCAGGCAACTTTATATTTGAACGAGGAACATTAAAAGAAGGAATGTATATTCTTCAAATTGCAGGAAGAAAGATCTTTAGAAGAAAAATAATGGTAGGGAGTCCTAAAGTATGAAAATAATTACAATTGTCTGCCTATTCCTGATTCTCTCGTTAGGATTTGTACAAACATTTGCACAATCGACCGAATTTATTGGAGACACCATCAATGTTGAAATAGAGGGAAGTTATAGTGGAAAAATACAATGGCAATTTTCAACTGATAAAGAGAAATGGGAAAATATTCAAAACGGAATTACTCACACATTAAAATATAGGACGCTTTTATCAGGCTACATTAGAGCAGTGATAAGTGATTGTTCAACAACATTTTTTTCTGATACAACAAATATAAAAGTTGACACTCAATTTAACATCAATCCAATTGAAGAAAAATATAAGTATAGCAATAGATTATGGCAGGGTATTCCTTCCATTGAAAGGACTCCAAACGGAAGACTTTGGGCAACATATTTTTCAGGGGATAATGGCGAAGGCTTAAATTACTACGATAATTGGGCAATATTAGTCTTTAGTGATGATAATGGCTCCACGTGGTCAAAACCAATCGCAGTAGTAGATCCTCCCGGAAAAGAAAAAACATTTGAACCTGGGCTTTGGTATGGCCCAGATAAAAAATTGTGGTTTACTTGGTCCCAAACATTTGGATATTACGATGGAACTGCTGGTGTTTGGGCAAGTACTACTGAATCATTTGATGAAGAGCATCCTAAATGGACAGAACCTAAAAGGGTAGCTGATGGAGTGAAGCTGAATAAACCAATCATATTAAGAGACTCAACAATTCTATATCCGGTAGCTCTTTGGGAAATTTATGGCGGGGAAAATAATCCAAACAAAGGAAGTAATGTGTATATCAGTAAAGACAAGGGAAATACAATCAGCTTTCTTTCTCGTGTTAGAATCTCTCAATCAACCTATAATGAAAATATGATTATTGAAAAGAAAGATGGCACTTTATGGATGCTTACCCGGACAAGTTATGGAATTGGAGAAGTTACCTCCACTGACCGGGGAAAAACTTGGATAAATAACAAGCGATCCAATCTTTATAATGCAGATGCTCGTTTCCATATTCGAAGATTAAAATCGGGAAACCTTTTATTCATCCATCATAATCCCCCGAATAAAGATATGAGTAGATCATATTTAACCGCTTCTCTTTCAGAAGATGATGGAGAAACCTGGAAATATAACCTTCTCATTGACCAACGAAATGGTGTATCTTACCCTGATGCCACTTCAGAAGATGTAAAAGGAAATATTTATATGATTTATGACTATGACCGGAATGGACAAAAAAATATTTTGACTTGTCGATTTACTGAAAAAAGTATTATGTCTGGGAGTTTTTCTGAAATCGATTTAAAACCTTCCATAATAAAAGAGGGCACAATTAATTTTTCACGCTAATCCAATCTTGTAGCTGGCTAGACATGTTTTTGTTGAAATTTTAACCTTTGAAAACCAAAAATCTATCGTCCATTTCATTAGTTATTATATAATATCTTTACTACTAATTTCTTCCTTTGTACAATACAATTTACTTAAATTGGATTTAATCTTGGTTATTTCTATTTCGGACAAATGTGAATTCTAGTAAATTAACATTATATAATGGAGAATTATTAATTTTTGCATAAATATAATTAAAACATAAATAACATGAAAATATTAGATTGTACGCTAAGAGATGGGGGTTATTATACAAATTGGGATTTCGAGAAAGAAATTGTCGATCAATACATTACATCTTCTAATGTATTACCAATTGATTATTTAGAATTGGGATATCGAAACATAGCACAAAAGGAATATATGGGGAAATATGGTTTTTCTCCTGTTTACGAATTAGAGAATATAAGAAATAAATCGAAAAAAAAACTTGCAATAATGCTTAATGAAAAGAGTACAACGCAAGCAGATCTTGATTTTTTACTTTCGCCAATTAAAGGTATAATTGACATGGTTCGCCTCGCAATTGATCCAAAGAATATCAATAATGCAATTCAAATAGCAGAAGCCATAAAAAACAAAGGATTTGAAGTCGGTTTTAATTTGATGTATATGTCAAACTGGAAAAATGATGCTTCATTTCTACCGCAGTTAGAAAATCTGGATGGTAAAGTTGATTTGTTTTGTATGGTAGATTCATTTGGAGGTATAACCCCAAATGAGATTAAGAAAATTATGGAATTAGTTCGTAAATATACATCAGTACCCCTTGGATTCCATGGACATAACAATCTAGAACTAGGATTAATTAATGCTTTAACGGCAATAGAACTTAAAGTTGATTATATTGATGCAACAATACTTGGAATGGGAAGAGGAGCTGGTAATTTAAAAATGGAACTTTTACTCACTTATCTAAATAAACATCAAAATTTAGAAGTTGATTTTAATGCTTTAGGTGATGTTATCTCAGCATTTAAAAAATTGCAAACAAAATATGAATGGGGTACTAACTTACCTTATATGATCTCTGGTGCAAATTCTCTTCCACAAAAAGATGTTATGGAATGGGTAAGCAATAGAGTTTATTCATTTAACAGCATCGTCAGAGCCCTTAACAATATTAAATCCAAAAAAGTTGACAATGAAAAATATCTAGGGTTTAATCCAATTTCTTATGATTCAGTTGTAATTATTGGAGGTGGGTTAAATGCGCTCCTACATATTGAAGGTATTAAAGAGTTTATTAATAAGCATGAAAATATCGCATTAATTCACGCAACTTCAAGGAATTCATCTCAATATCTTAACATAAACGTTGATCAATTTTATTGCCTTGTAGGAAGTGAAGGTAAGCGTTTAATAAAAGTAATTTTAGATCACGAAACTTTTAAAGGAACATGTATTCTTCCTCCTTATCCTCGTAAAATGGGAACTGATGTCCCACTATTTGCAAAAAAAAATACATATGAATTAAATTCAATAGATTTTACAGAAGATTATCAGGATTCATGTACAACAATTGCTTTGCAAACTGCTCTCACATTAAATGCAAAGAATATTTATATTGTTGGATATGATGGTTATTCTGATGGTATGTTAACAGTAAAAGAAAGAGATCTGTCAATGGAAAATCAAAAGTTATTTGTAAAATTCAAAGAATATTCAAATCTCAAATTGGTGTCATTGACTCCATCATATTACACGGAATTAATTACAGAATCCGTATACCAACATATTTAATAACACCCATGGAACAAGAAAAATTTATATTTTTTCTTCCAACAAGAAAAGGAAGCGAAAGAGTTTTAGATAAAAATACTAGAGAATTTGCAGGGCAAGTTGGAGGCTTACTAACAATTAAAATCAAACAATTATTGGAAGTGGATCGAATAAAGAAAATCATCATCTCAACTAATGATGAATCCACAATTAAAATAGCTAATAGTTTTAGAAATGCTAAAATTAAAATAGTCGAAAGACCAGAAGAATTATGTCTATCATCAACTTCAATTGAAGATTTTATCAATTATATACCAACAATTACTAATGCAGAACATATCTTTTGGGTACATACCACATCTCCCTTTGTAGATGCCAATAACTACAATGATGCATTAGATACTTACATAAAAGTAGTTATTGAGAATAACGAATTTGATAGTTTGTTGAGCGTAACCAAGATACAGCAATTCCTATGGGACGCAACTGAAAATAAGTGCATTAATCACGATCGTTCAAAAATAAAATGGCCAAGGACTCAAGATTTAAAACCAATTTATGAAATAAACCATGCGTTCTATATTAATAGCAGATTTAACTATGTTAAAAATCGTGATAGAATAGGTCAAAAACCCTTTTTATTTGAGATGGCTAAAATAAAATCCTTTGATATCGATTGGGAAGATGATTTTGAATTAGCAGAAAAAATATTCCTTATTAATAGAAATTCAAATAAGTAAAAAGAATGAGATAATGTCGCATATATTTTAGATCAAAATCTTGTGTCATCCCTAGCGTCATAGGCAGGCTGGTGTCGCATCTTTCGACTGATTTCGCGCCAAAGACCGAGCCTTCGGTTTGAGTGAATTCAAAATATGCCATTATATTGGTTTAATTACTTAATATTCCCAAAATCCATACATTAGAATCCTATTCCATCAATTATGAGTTGGGAAAAATTCGAGAAGCTAAATAGCACTATAAAATTTTTTAAAGGAAACATCGACTTTAACAAGGCTATAGCTCATGATATATTAATAATTGCCTTTTCTTTACCAATAGGCAATATGCATATACTAAAATCCTTTTTTAAAAGTATCCATTTTGAAAGAATTATAAAGGATTTTGAAACTCATAGAACTATTTTTACCTGTTTTGTGAATAGAGCTGATCATATCAATTTTGTTACTAGCTGTAAATCAAATATACTAGATTCAGTTCTTATTCAATCAAATACAATTAGTCCGAAGTTGAATATAAATCCATTACATATTTTATTATCATTATGGCAAGTGTTAAAACTTCGTCATCTCAAAATAAGCCTTAAATCAAAAATCTATCTGGCATCACAACTATGCTACAATTTAAATATAGAAAAAGATTTAAGAATGATTTTGCTGAAAAACAAACAGGCCATTAAGACAAAAAACTATGTAGCATTGATTAGTTCCTTTGGATTAGAAAACTTGTTGTGTCAGGTAATTAATACTTATACAAAAATTAATACTTATACCTTATCGCATGGTGTTAGTTATGTTGATTATAAATTGAATAGGCCTTTGGATTACATTAATGGGTATAATATTAGTGCTCAATATGTTTTCGTCTGGGGAAAATCATCCAAAATTGATTTAACAAATAATTATAATTTTCCATCCAACAGAATCATTATTGGGGGTAATCCAAAATATCTAGCTAAAGAGATAAATCTAAAAACTATATTTAACAATTGTATTGTATTATTGCCAAGAAAAATTTATGATGAATCAAATCTTTCACTATTAAGGTTAATTTCTAAGTGTCAGAAAAATTATTCGTTTGAGGTATTTTTAAAACTACATCCCAGTTTAGATTTTCAAAAATATGAGATAATTGCCAATCAATATGGATTCAAAATATGTCCGGGAAAGAATACTCTCGCACAGGAATTGTCAAGTGACATTTATGATTTTGCAATTGCCTATAATACTACAGCATACTATGAGTCTATGTATTATAACTTACCATGCTTACGTTACGCGGAAAATGAAAATGAAATGTATTATGGATTGAATGATAAATTTTCTACTAGCTACGAATTGCAAAAATTGATTATTGATTTCAAAAATATGAATCATAAGTTATTAAATCAAGAAGTAACCATATTGCTTCATGAGATATTGGGTGTTGGCATAAATACTTATGCTAAATATTTAAACTCAAATTTTCCACTTAGTTATTCCGAATGAAACAGATATCTAACAGCACAACAAAATATGTTGCTAAATCTTTCATTTGGGGTGCATTTTCACAAATAATAAATGCTATAATTCAATTTATTTCAGTACCACTATTATTATCAAACTTTGGACAAATAGATTTCGGTTTAATTGTTCTTGCAACTTCAATAAATGCTTATATGCAACTTTTAGATATGGGCGTTAGTACCGGAGCAATTAAATATTTTTCTGAATGGATTGGAGCAAAAGATTATAAACGTATAGATTCTGTGGCTCGCACCAGTATAAGCTTTTATGGAATTGTTGGTTTATTAAATGCATTGATACTAATTGTAATTGCATGCTTTGGGTTGTCCATGTTCTCTCTTGATCAATCTCAGATTCCCGTTATGCGCACAATGTTCTTTATCTTAGCCTTTTTCTCTGTTATAAATTGGAGCTCTTCGGTTTTTAATCAACTATTAATAGCAAATGAACAGCTATATCTTGTTCAACAAATTAACATCATTAGAAACCTTCTAGGATTTGGAGTTGTTGGAATAACGCTCATTTTAAATTGGTCAATTACCTCCTATTTTTTTTCCTATACATTAGTAAATACCTTAGTTCTTATACCATTTTATTTACAATCAAAAAAAAACAAACTTATTATATCTTTCATTCCGGCCAGTGATTGGAAAAATTTTGGGATTATATTTAAATACAGTATGGCAATTATTGCAATGGGTTTATTTCAAATGTCAGCTGTAAAGTTACGTCCCATTGTTCTTAGTATATTTTCTACCGAAGGAATTCAAATTGTAACTGATTTCCGAATTCTGGAAACTATTACGCTATTTGTTATATCAATTGGAGGAATCTTTACTTCCATTTTTATGCCTAAAACATCTAAGCTTTTATTAGAGAATGAAAAAGATAAAATAGATAAATTTCTATATAATGCTACTTTATATACTTCTATAGTTGTTGTTTCGTTATGTATTCCATTTATTTTGAATAGCAAAGAAGTACTTATGCTGTATGTAGGCAAAGAATACATTAATTTGAGTAACTGGCTTTCTTTATGGATGCTATTTATAATAATTGGATTGCATAACAGCCCGGTTGCCAGTATGGTTTTATCAACAGGAAAAACTAAAATGTTGGTATATAGTTCTGCAATTGCTTGTATTATTTCATTGATAATAAATGCAATATTTACTTCTCAGATAGGGGTAGGTGCTGCAGTATTTGGGTATATAGTATATATTGCGATTCAAATGTCTTTCTATTATTTATATTTTAACAACAAGGTTTTGGGATTAAAATCAATGAAGGTATTTAAATCATTTATTGAACCCACGTTTTTTGGATTTTTATCTGCTGGCATTGTATGGTATTTAGGTATAAGTCTTAATAAAATAATAATTCAAATCATTGTTAAAACTATATTATGGTTCTTCATTTATGGAGGGTTTCTATTTACGTTTAGAATTATACCGTCTAATAGCATAAAAGTGCTTTTTGAGAGTGCATATTTAGATAAAAAGAAATAATCATCACCAGAATAAACCATTTATCCCATAATAAGGATCAGCGATGAAGAAAATAATAAAGGGAATCATTTGGATTATCATAACAATATTTTCACATCTATATAGTTATGGCAATCAAATAAAATTCAAAAATTTCAAAAACACACTTTATTCCTATTGGGTTAGAAATTCATTTAAAAATTGTGGAAGAAGTATACATATTCAATCTCCTATATACTTAAAAGGAGGAAAATATATCACAATTGGCGAAGGTTTTTCCGCTGCAGAACGATTACGGATGGAATGTTGGGATTCTTATAACGGCATAATGTACAAACCTAATCTAGTAATAGGGAATAATGTGAATATGAATTTTAATGTACATATAGGATGTATAAATGAAGTAATCATTGGGAATAACGTGTTGTTTGGAAGTAATATTTTGATTACGGATCATCAACATGGCCACGTTGATAAAAGAGATTTTGGAATTGCACCAACAAAACGAAAACTCAATTCAACTGGTCCTGTGAATATTGAAGACAATGTTTGGATTGGAGAAAATGTAGTAATTCTGCCCAATGTCACAATTGGGAAAAGTTGCATTATTGGTGCAAATTCAGTCGTCACTAGGAGTTTTCCTAAAAATACTGTAATTGCGGGCGTTCCTGCTAAGATTATTAAACACTTAAATTCAAATTCATAAATAAGATCATAATGAAACCAAGAGTTATAGCATTCTATTTGCCCCAATTTCATCCAACTCCTGAGAATGATGAATGGTGGGGAAAAGGGTTCACTGAATGGACTAATGTAGCGAAAGCAAGACCACTATATTTAGGGCACTATCAACCAAAAATCCCAACAGATTTAGGTTATTACGATTTGAGAGTTTCAGAAACAAGAGAAGCGCAGGCTGAATTAGCAAAAGATGCTGGTATTGAAGGATTTTGCTATTGGCATTATTGGTTTGGAAACGGAAAAAGACTTTTAGAGAGACCATTTAATGAAGTACTTCAAAGTGGAAAACCTGATTTCCCATTTTGTTTGGGCTGGGCAAATCATTCTTGGTATAAAAAAACATGGCAACCAGGCAATAATGGGAAGCTTCTTATTGAACAGAAATATCATGGGGTCTCTGATATCGACGACCATTTTTTTTCTCAGTTAAATGCTTTTAAAGATAAACGATATTTAAAAGTTAATGATAAACCAATTTTTCTTATTTGGGATCCCTTAAATCTTCCCAATGCAAATGAGTTCATTGATCGATGGAATAGGTTGGCACAAGAAAATAATTTAAATGGCATTTTTTTCATAGGATTCTCTGTAAAAAGTAGCAACTCGCAAATGATAAAAAATTTGGGTTTTGATGAGGTCGTCTTAGACCTCTTATCAGAATCTTTTTTCTATAGGCATTCATTAAAAAAAGTATATCAAAGATTGCTGAGGCATTTATTCGGAGTACCTAAATTTTTGTCATATAATGATTATGCAAACTATTCTAGGAAGATTTATAATACTTTAGAAGATTGCTGTCCGTGTATTGTTCCAAACTTTGATCACACTTCAAGAAGCGGAAGATTAGGACTTGAGTTACGAAACAGTACCCCTGAAAATTTTGGAAGATTATTCGAAGGTATCATAAACTCTCCAAATTTTAAAAACTCAAAAAATAAAATCCTCTTTATTAAATCTTGGAATGAATGGGGTGAGGGTAACTATTTAGAACCCGATATTAAGTTTAAAGATGGATACCTAAACATTATTAAGAAAAATATTCTTTTATAATATAAATAATACGGCAAACATTTTAATATTATTAAAATACTGTAAAATGCAGAAATTAATACGGATATTAAAATTTACATTTTCATCTCGGCCAATTCATTTCATCATCAATGCATATTATTTCAGAAATATTGAAATTTCCTTTAAATCATTGATCAGATTTCATGGACAAATATATCTTAAGTCACAAGGGAAATTCTTAATAGGTGAAAATGTAATCATAAATAGCTGCAGAAATATAAATACCATCGGCGGAGATACAAGAACTAATATACTTATTTGGCAAGGTGCCAAAATGTCTATTGGCAATGATGTCGGCATCTCAAACTCAACATTTGTTTGTCAAAATTCTATTATCATCAGTGAAAGGGTCCTAATTGGAGGAAGCTGCAAATTTTATGATACAGATTTTCACTCCATCGAATCAGGTTCTAGGCTGAATCCATATTTAAAAGGGTTGCCTGACAATAATGTAAAGTCAGCGCCAATCCTTATTGATCAAGGAGCTTGGATTGGAGGACATTGTATTATTTTGAAAGGAGTTACAATCGGTAAAAACTCTATTATTGGTGCTGGAAGCGTTGTCACTAAAAATATTCCGAACAATGAAGTTTGGGGTGGTAATCCAGCTAAATTCATCCGTAAACTTTAATACCAATTTTTAATTCTTCATAAAAGTGAGAATAACAATTATAACTGTTTGCTATAACTGTAAAGACGACATCGAATCCACAATTCTTTCAGTAATTAATCAAACACACCAAAATATAGAATACATTATTATTGACGGAGGATCAACCGATGGTACGTTAAAGGTCATCAAAAAATACCTGAATAAAATTAATATGCTGGTATCGGAACCCGATAAGGGAATTTTTGATGCAATGAATAAAGGACTAATGCACGCTACTGGTGAATGGGTAAATTTCATGAATGCAGGAGACGAATTTCATGATTTTTTCGTTCTCGAAAAAATATTCTCAACCACTGATCACAATGGCATTGGCATCCTTTATGGTAGCACGAGATCAAACAATTCAATTCTTCAACCTGATAAGTTAAATTCTTTAAAATACGGTGGCATCATGGCCTGTCATCAATCAATTTTCTACAATCGTGAAGTTTGTGGCGGCGAGTTATTTTACAAAACAGAACATAAACATTATGGAGACATTGAACTTACTCGAAGGCTCTATATTAAAGGTGTTCCATTCAAACAAGTTAACGTAACCATAGCCAATTATAAAGGTGGTGGTTTTTCTTCCATAATATCATTGGTTGCAAGAAAAGCAAAATTCAGCTATTTATACCAGAACTTTGGATTACTTGGAATCTTTTATGGAATCGTGGGAAAGGGTTATTTTCTGTATCAGAAATATTTGAACTCAATAAATGATATTTATTCAAAAGCTACAACCTATGAAAAAAGAAATTAGTAATTATTATGGGGAAAAGTATTTCCTATGGCAAAAGAAAATGGGAGAATTCGGCGGCAAAGTTGAGACATTTAAATTTAAAAAGCACATAAATAAAACAGATGTGGTTTGTGATTTTGGTTGCGGCGGTGGTTATCTTCTTAAAAATATACGTTGTTCAAAAAAGATTGGAATCGAAATTAATGACGTAGCCAGGAATCATGCAATTGAAAATGGAATTGATGCATTCAAATTCAGTGATGATATTCCAGAAAATTACTGCGACGTAATTATTTCTAATCATGCATTAGAACATACATTCAATCCACATGGTGAATTAGAAATACTTCATTCAAAACTTAAGAAGAATGGCAAAATAATTTTTATTGTGCCCAATGAAAAAAAATGGAAATGGGATGCAAATGATTGTAATAAACATCTATACACTTGGTGTGAAATGACTTTGGGAAATCTATTTGCTTTTTCTGGATATGAGGTTTTGTCAGTAAAAGAATTAGTTCATAAATGGCCACCATACTATTATTATATTTATGAATATTTTGGAGATTCCTTTTTCTATTTTACATGCAAATTATATGGTTATTTGTGTCCCAAATTAAGTCAAGTAAAAATTGTTGCAGAAAAGAAATAATAAGAGTACATTAAAACCAGAATATGCAACCTCAAACATTAAGAAGGAGCTCATTAACATATATCAGTTTTGCTTTAGTTATAGTTGGTGTTCCTCTTGGTATGTATTTCAACTATTTATTCCCAGTTATAAAGTGGTCTCCAATTTTCATGACATTGTCGGTACTATTTATGGTATCCTATAAAAATTTAGTTTTATTCAAAACTCCATCATTGAATAAAATATTGATTTCTATTTTTTTGCTTCAATTGCTTATGTTGTTTTATGGAATTTTATCGGATAGAATGACATTGCAATTATTAAGTTTTCACCTGTATATTATTTGTTTGATAATTGCATTAGCTTCTAGACCACCTAATATTAATTTCAATAATATTATTTACTATACGTTTATAATTTCTGGCATTTGTTCGATATTGGGAGCACTTTTTTTGTGGCAAGGTTTAGTTGTGGGGGAAAAAGCATCAATATTAAAGCAAAATATAGACGATTATGCTTTAGATCCCTTTACGGTGGGCTATGGTGCCGCAACTAACTTTATATGTGTGTTGTTTTGTTTGAATAATCCGAACAAAAGCAAATCTCTAAAATTATTTTTCTTATTCTTTCTTATTCTTGATATTTACATTTGTTTCGCAACGGAGAAGCGCAACACCGTCGCCTACATATTAGCTGCATTTTTACTTTTTTTATTTAAAAAATCACCTGAGAGTCAAGGACCAAAAACACACGTATTCAAAATACTTGCGCTATCTTCAATAATAATTGCAATACTATATTTTTCATTTGATCCTATTAAAAATACGGTGGATAATTTCTTTTTTCGGTTTATTGGGGGCATCGGGAATATTATTGGAGTTTCAAAAATAGAAGATGAATCGACCTTACTACGGTATGAAGCAAATTTATGGTTTCTATCAAATATAAACAATTTCAGTTTGTTCAATTATATATTTGGAAAAGGATACATGACTCGCTGGCTAGATAATAATTATTTTCAAATTATTCTAGACATGGGATTTATTGGCTTTTTTTGGTTCTTATATTTAATCGTGATATTTCCAATTAAATTTATTTTTAAAAAAAATGGGATTTCATTTGTGGCAATAATGAGTTTGTTTTGTCTTGGAACAATATTATCTTCTTTCAATGGAGGACATCCATACATGTATCATTTTTATACTCCAATCGTTTTGTTAGCTTTTGCTTCAATGGTAAATAAGCATAATCACATCCAATCAAATAAAATTGATCACAAATAAGATGAGATTTAAGAAAGTATTATTCATAACTAATTTACCGGTTCCTTATCGAATAGATTTCTATAATGAATTAGGAGTCTTCTGTGATTTGACCGTTATTTTTGAGGCAGAATATTCTAGAACTCAAAATTTTAATTGGAAGAAAAATGAAATAAGAAATTTTAAACCAATTTTTCTCGGACAAAAATTCTATGAAAGAAAACTTAATTTGCGTCTATTCAAATATCTAAGAAAGTTAGAAAATGATGTAGTGTTTATGACAAATTATGCTTATTGCACAGAAATGGCTGCTCTGTTATACCTAAAAGCTAAGGGCATAGAATATTACTATGAGATCGATGGAGCTTTAATAAAGAAAGAAGAAAGTTTTTTAAAAAAAATATTTAAATCCTTCATGCTCAAAGGAGCTAAAGGATATTTTAGTCCAAGTAAACTATCAGACGAATACATTACTTATTACGCAAAGAGTGATAAGATTATCAGATATCCTTTTACCTCATTATTGCGTAAAGATATACTTCAAAGTCCAATTGAAAACAAAGAGAAAAAAGGCTTGAGAGATAAATTAGGTATAAGAGAAGAAAAAGTAATTTTAGCTGTAGGTCAATTTATACATCGCAAAGGATTTGATATCTTGCTTAAAGCGACTCAACAATTGGAAAAATCCATTGGCATATACTTTATTGGGGGTGAAGCACCTAATGAATATGTTCAGCTAAAAAATATATACAATCTTTCTCACACCCATTTTTTGGAATTCAAAAAAAAAGAAGATTTAGCAGAATATTTTAAAGCAGCTGATCTATTCGTTCTACCTACAAGGGAAGACATTTGGGGATTAGTAATTAACGAAGCAATGGCTTATGGTCTACCGGTTATTTCAACAAATAAATGCGTATCAGCTCTTGAGCTTGTTCAAGATATGGAATGTATTATAGAAACAGAGAATGTAGAACAGCTAAGTTTTGCAATACAAAGAGTTATTTGTGATGACCATTTACTGTCACAACTTTCCCATCAAAACTTAAAAAAGATAAGAGAATACAGCATTGAAAAAATGGTTGAGGCACATTTAGAGATTATAAATAAAAATTAATTCTCTATGACTATCCTAATCATTGGACCTTTACCCGAACCAATCAATGGGTGTTCCTATGCAAATGAGATTCTTTGTAAAAGATTTGAATTGGAGGGAATCCAATTCAATACGGTTAATACTAACACACCTTTTATTTCATCTCATCAAGGAACAAGCTTTTCGTTTCGGAAGGCATTTGCATTTTTGAATACCTATTGGCAATGTTTCAAAATATTTGGGGCTAAATCAGTATATATGACACCGGGCCAAACCTTTTTTGGATTAGCAAAATACGCACCGTTTATTTTGTTGTGCATCGCGCTCAGAAAACCATACGTAATCCATGTTCACGGAAATTTTCTGGGGAAAGAATACATCCAACTAAGTGGAGCTAAAGCCAGATTTTTTAAGTTTCTAATTTCGCATTGCTCTGCAGGTATTGTACTTTCAGAAAATTTACGTGAAATTTTTCATGCACTGCTACCGGAAAATAAGATTTTCGTTGTTGAAAATTTTGTGGATGATTTATTGCTTCAATCGTACTCGGAACAAGCCAAGCCCAACGATATGTTGCGAGTATTGTACCTTAGCAATTTAATGGAAGAAAAAGGAATTCTAGATTTATTGGATGCTTTACTGCTATTAAAACAAAAGAAAATCGATTTTCACGCTCAATTTGCAGGAAAAATAGAAAGTAGTATTGAATCAATGGTCAATGAAAAAATACAGTTACTCGGTAATCAAGTCGAATATATTGGTATAGTTAAAGGCTTTCAAAAACAGAAAGCATTCAATAAAAATAATGTATTTGTTTTACCAACTTATTATCAAATGGAAGGACAGCCCATTTCGATATTGGAGGCATTAGGAACAGGCAATATTATTGTTACAACAGTCCATGCTGGAATTCCGGATATCATAACAACACATAATGGCTATTTTGTAGAATCTAAAAATCCAGAATCAATTACCAAAAGCTTAGAACTCATTTCGAAAGATCTAAATAATCAAATAAAGCAATTTTCGTATTATAATGCTTCTTATGCGAAAAAACGATTTACAGAACAGTCTTTTAGCTCTAAGATTATAAAAATTATTGAAACTGTTAAACAAAAATAGAATTGGCCTTTTATGCAAACAAAACTCGATACTTTCGATCCAAGAAACTTTGACAAAAAAGCGGGGGCAGCGAAAAAAACAGCTTGGTTTTTTCTGCATGTTTTATTTATTGAATCCTCTTGGATGCCATTGATGCACATCAAGGTTATTCTTTTGCGTATGTTTGGAGCTAAAATCGGAAATGGCTTAATAATAAAACCTTCAGTCCATATTAAGTACCCCTGGAAACTAATTATTGGCGATCATGTCTGGTTGGGTGAAAAGGTTTGGATTGATAATCTTGATCATGTAACTATTGGTGATAATGTTTGTATTTCACAAGGTGCTATGTTGCTAACAGGTAATCATGACTATACAATTTCTTCATTTGATTATCGGAATGCACCAATTATTTTGGAAGATGGAGTTTGGATAGGAGCTAAATCTGTTGTTTGTTCTGGAGTAAGGTGTAAATCACATTCTATTTTAACAGCAGGTTCTGTTGCGACAAAAGATATGGAAGAATATACAATATATCAGGGAAATCCAGCAAAAGAAATTCGCAAAAGAGTATTTAGAGAATAAATCTGAAGCATCAACAAGTTTTAGCAGATTGCTTCAATATATTCGCAACGACACGTTAATCCGTGTAATCCATATTCATGAAAGTTTCAATCATCACCATCGTTTACAACAACAAAGCCTGTATTGCTGACTGTATTCAGTCTGTACACAGCCAAACCTATCCCAACATTGAACACATTGTAATTGATGGTGGTTCAACCGATGGCACCCAAAAACAAATAGAAGCATTTCAAAATAATCTGGCTTTTTACCTGTCGGAGAAAGACAAAGGACTTTATGATGCCCTTAATAAAGGAATCAGGCAAGCTACAGGAGATGTGATTGGCATTTTACATTCAGATGATTTGTTTTACGAACCCAACAGCATACAAAGGATTGTTGAAACGTTTGAAAATACCAATGCAGATTTGATTTACGCCAAAGGCCAGTATGTAGATCAGGAAAATATTGAAAAGGTAAAACGGATTTACAGGTCAAAGCCGTTTCACAGGCGTTATTTGCCCTTTGGTTGGATACCTTTGCATACAACCATCTATGTTAGAAAGGAAGTATTTCAGCAACACGGATTGTACGAACAAAATTATACCATTGCCAGCGATTACGAGATTTCGTTGCGTTGGTTCAAAAACAATCAAATCAAAAAAGTTTATTTAAACGAGTGGGTGGTTAAAATGCGTTTGGGAGGGAAAAGCACTACTGCTAAACTGCAAATGATTAAATCAACCGAAGACTTGGATGTGATACGTCGTTATCAACTTTGGGGATGGTTTACTTTAGGATGTAAGATTGCAAGGAAGGTTCCGCAGTATTTATTGCCAAGGATAATACGCTACAAATAGAGATTGCAAGCAAACTCCACAGATCACTTCGCTATGCTCGTGATGACGGCCACTTGAAGCGTCATTGATAGTTAAGCACCAAAAAACATTTCAAAGTTTAAACCCTACCCATGCAAATTAAAAAAGCTTTAATCACGGCGGCTGGCGCCGATCAACGAAAGCTGGCCATGCAAACCTTAGTTGATCGGGATGGAAATCGTAAAACAGTACTCGAAATACTGATTGAAGAAGCCCGCCAGGCAGGCATTGAAGAAATCGGGGTCGTTATTCATCCGGGTGATCTGGAAGCTTATTCTGACTTGGTTCCCGGAGATCAGCAAATTCATTTTATCGAGCAGGATAAACCTTTGGGATATGGTTATGCCGTATTATGTGGTTCGTCGTTCATCGGGATTGATTATTTTTTACATCTGGTTGGCGACCATCTGCATGTAAACCGTACCAATGAGCCTTGCGCCAAGCGCCTAACAGAGATTGCCGCGCAAAACAACTGCTCTGTTTCGTCGGTAACGCCGACTCGCGAGAATTTGATCCCCAATTATGGCACGATTGGGGGCAAACGGATTCATCCGACCAACGATCTGTATCTCATTGACAAAGTTATTGAGAAACCCACCCCCACCCTTGCCGAACAGAAACTCATTATTCCGGGATTAAGGGCAGGTCATTACCTCTGTTTTTTCGGCATGCATGTCTTATCTCCATCCATTATGGGCATTTTAGATAAAAATTTACAAGCCGCAAATGGTAACAAAATAGGTTTAACTGATGCTTTAAACGAACTGGCTCAAAAAGAACAATACCTTGCCCTGGAAACGAATGATTGGCGCTTTGATATGGGAACCCGTTACGGATTGCTGAAGGCACAGCTGGCTTTGGCTTTAAACGGGAACGACCGCGATCAGATAATGGCCGAGTTACTGGAATTCTTCGTTCAAAAAAACATGAAATCAATTGGAAAATAGAATGAGCGAGTTAATCAAAATCATTGTTGCCTCCGACCCGGAAATTAAAAATAAATCGCTCGACGAATTCTGTAAGAGTGCTTCTGCAGAAGTATTATTAAATGAAGCTAAGGCATTGGAGCAATACCGGAAGGAAGAACACAATCTATACAACCGCGTACGGGCCTTATTTTTCCTTTATGCAATTCATCGCTTTTATATCCCATTGCAAAAAGAAATTGGATCAAAAGGGATTATTCCTTATGCAGCTTTCGAACATGTAATCAACCGTCGGTTTGAAGAAGCCATTAATCTCTTCATTACAGTTCAGGAGAATCATGGAATTAATGAAGGAATATCCAGTGGTCTTGCTGAGGCCTATCATAAACTGGCCTTTCAAACGCTGGCCGATCAGGTAAGAATTAGCGTTCGTTCTACATCCGGGAATAAATGGATGTTTAGAATCGGTCATCCATCCGACCAACCTTTAAAAATTCAACCCTCATTATTGCTAAAAGACGAACAATCCGGGATGTACCCCTGCCTGCATGAATCAACTCCTGTTCGCATGGATCTCAGCCATAGCGGATGGAGTGATATTTTCTTTTTAGGAATGGATTATCCCGAAGGTGCAAAGGTGCTCAATATATCGGTCGATCTTTGTATCCGAAATATTTCAGGCGACTCTAAACCATTGCCTCCAATCGAAAGCTGGATCCGTATTATTGACGAACCAATTCTGAAATTAACCAGCATCGATCTGGCATCGTCTGCATCAATTTCAGATTTATCTGAAATTTTTGATTTTGCAAAAGATTACCTGGGATTGTTAAAAGCGGCAGTCATTGCTTCAGGTATTGTTCCCCCCGGAATGGAAGGTGCAGGCTTACCTTTGAGTCATCTACTCGAAAACATGGCTGGTAAAGGAAAAGGCATTGAACTGGTAAGTAAAGTGAACAACATACCCAAAGGTTCGCGCCTTGCTGTTTCGACCAACTTATTGGCTTCCATGATTGCATTATGCATGAGAGCAACTGGGCAAACACAACAATTAACTGGTATCTTAAATGAAGAAGAACGCAGATTGGTTGCTGCAAAAGCAATACTGGGCGAATGGATTGGTGGTTCAGGTGGAGGCTGGCAGGATTCGGGCGGTGTATGGCCTGGAATGAAACTAATTGAAGGCGTTACGGCGAAAGAAGGTGATCCTGAATTTGGAATCAGCAAAGGCAGTTTATTACCTCAACATTCTATTCTGGGATCAGATCAGGTAAGTCAAGAAGTTAGAATAAAGCTTCAGGAAAGTTTAGTTATGGTTCACGGTGGCATGGCTCAGGATGTTGGTCCAATTTTGGAAATGGTCACTGAAAAATATTTACTCCGCTCAGAAAAAGAATGGATTGGACGACAAAATGCGATAGCTTATTTCGGAGAAGTAGTTCAAAAGTTAAAAGAGGGAGATATTAAAGGCATTGGAGCCTTTACACAAAAAAACTTCGAAGGGCCCATTCAGGAAATCATTCCATGGGCAACAAATCTTTATACGGAAACGCTAATACATCAAATTAAGGACGAATTTAAAGACCAGTTTTGGGGATTTTGGATGATGGGAGGAATGTCGGGTGGAGGTATGGGTTTTATTTTCGATCCTTCCGTCAAACAAAAGGCTCAGGATCGCCTGCAACAGCTCATGTCGGAAACAAAAAAGAAATTCGAACATGCTATTGCATTTGCCATGGAACCTGTTGTTTATGAATTCAGTATCAACGAAAAAGGAACTTGTGCCCAACTCCATGAAGGCCAGGATGCATTAATGCCCGAGGCTTATTACACATTGCTTTTACCACAGCTATTGAAAAAAGACTTGCATTCATTATGCGATTGCCAGCGAAATGAATTGGCAATTTTGGGTTATTTCTATAAATCAAACCACAAATTCACAGGCTTCGTAACCAATTTATTTGATCGGATGATTCCCCAGAATCAGGAGGCATCAACTCAACAGAAACCACTAAATACATTATTGGCCGAACTTGGATTTGATTTGGAACAACACAAACAAATCAAAAAAGATTTAAAATCGGGTCGCATTGGTTTGTCAAAAAACAGAATTCCCATAAATACCACCATTGAAGATGTCAGTCAGACAGAAATAGACCATCATTCCCGCTTAAATGAACAAAGTCTGATTGATATCGGAATGCAGGCACTTCAAAACAATGAACTGGCAATTATTACTTTGGCAGGTGGGGTTGGCAGCCGCTGGACTAGTGGTGCAGGTGTTGTAAAATCACTTGTTCCCTTTGCCAAATTTACTGGGAAACACCGAAATTTTTTAGAAACACATCAGGCAAAAGCCCAAAAGATAAATTCATTATGCTCCATTAATCTGCAACATGTTTTTACAACAAGTTATCTTACTCAACCGGCTATATCAGCATTCATTGCTAATGATGAAACAAATAAAATAAACAACAAAGTTTACCTTTCAGCGGGGAAAGTCATTGGCCTTCGATTGATTCCAACTGAACGCGATCTTCGCTTTCTTTGGGAAGAAACATCACAGCAAATGCTTGATGAACAATCGCAGAAAGTTCAGCAAAGTTTGCATTCTGCATTGATCAATTGGGCAAAAACGACTGGAGAGGCCGAAGATTACCGGGAGAACATTCCCTCGCAATGTATTCACCCTGTTGGCCATTGGTACGAAATGCCGAATTTAATACTTAACGGCACCCTCAAACTGTTAATTCAGGATAACCCAAATTTAAAACACCTGTTGCTTCATAATATCGACACTTTAGGAGCAAATGCAGATCCAGGCTTGCTTGGATTCCACATTCAACAGCAAAAAGCGATGACGGTTGAAGTTATCACCCGCAAATTGGATGATCGCGGAGGTGGTTTAGCTAAAATAAATGGTCAGATCCGGTTAATAGAAGGATTGGCGCTCCCCGATGAAAAAATTGAATTCGGCCTGAGCTATTACAATACAAATACCTTTTGGATTGACATCGACAAATTACTTTTAGCGTTTGGTCTTAGCCGGAATGATCTATCCAATAGCGAAAAAGTTAAAACTTCTGTCTTTAAGATGGCTTCAAGGATGCCTACCTATGTGACATTAAAAGATGTTAAGAAACGCTGGGGAAAAGGCCAGGAAGATATATACCCTGTAACTCAATTTGAAAAACTTTGGGGTGATATGACCGCTATTCCAGAACTCCCATGTGCCTATATCAATGTTCCACGCATGCGTGGTCAGCAACTTAAAGAAGTTGCACAATTAGACGGCTGGTCAAGGGATGGGTCCAAAGAATATATTGAATCAATTTGCGAATGGGATTAACTAATCATCAAATTTACAATTAGTACTTATTGGCCAAAGACTGACTTGCGATCGCAATAACGGTATACGATTATTAATGCGTCATTGCGAGGAGTTGGAGTGAAACAGAAACGACAAAGCAATTCCATGGCAAACCACTGCTCCAATCCTTCCCCCGTCTGGGGGAATAAGAAGGGGGCTTCCTTCGCAATGACACAAAAAAAACACCGCTCCGGTAATGAAAATACCCAAGCGGTGTTAATAAATAAAAGTGTTTCTCTGTGATCAGATTCCGAACCAAGGCTTCGACGTGTTCTCAGTCGAACGTTCGGAATGGCACAACATTAGGCCTCAGACGTGGATTTTTCAGCGGGTTCAGTGCTGCCGCCACCCCGTCCGGAGTAATTCACAATCTTCCGGGCGTTTTTAAACTCCTTGTAAAAATCGGCATGAATAAACTGGAAAGGAGCCATCAACACATCGATTTCCTCTTTCAGCAGCCTGTCAATTTCGTTAAACGTTTCGCCAATGTTACCGGTCGAAACTTTCGAGATGGAAGTAGCCACCCGGCGCTGCGGGATTGCCAGTTTAAAATCGGCCAGCATATTTTCAAGGTCAGCGAATTCAGCATCGCCAACAAAATATTTAGTCAGTTCCGCTCTATAATCATTAGCCAGTCTGAGTAACAATACTCCAATGTCGTACAACACAGGGTCGGGAGAGGTCTTTAATTCAGAGGCCGTATACGTGGCCTTCGTTTTTAATTCAACCATTTTGGTCGATGTGGCATGAGCACCCAATGCCGCAGAGAATTGAGAAATCCTTCGGACCAATGCATCCCGTTTAGCTGTCTTACTTTTGGTCAAACCGGAAGTATCAGCTTCCTGCACCTGCCGGTTTTGGTCAATCACATCCAGCCCGTCCTTCAATCGTTGATGGGCCAGAACCAAATCGCCCAATTGGGCAAACAATTCAGAATGGTTCATTAGAACCAGGTTCGTCGCTCCGTACATCCGCGACTTGTTAATTTGAATCATGTTCATAGCATTTGTTTTTAAAAATTAATAAAAGGCATTCAATCCTCTGCAACTGGCTGAGCAAACCCAAAGCATTTCGGTATCCGGTAAATATGGAAAGGGTGAAAACCATTACCCTGTGACATAAATACATCGGGATGAAGCAAGCGTAACAAACAGATTAAATGTAAAATTAGAACACAAACTAATTTACAATAATTAAAACAAAAACGCAATACACATTTACATATATTTTATCATTTCTTTAAAATACATGAATCGAAGTATTCTGATCATCAAAATCGGGTATGAATTGACTATTTACAGCAATAACAAATCCATAATTAACAACAAAGTGACTATAGTCTGCATATAAGTGACATTATTTCAGGTTATAACCATTTTTAATTCATCATATCTGACAATAATTCACATCATAATCATTTTAATCAAACAACAAACGACATTTAATCACTCATAATCCTTTTTATTTTACGCGTATTGCACATTCACTCCTAAAAAATACTTATACAATAAGTTCTCCGTCATTGTGAGCGGAATGAAATGGAGCGAAGCATCTGTTTTGAACCTATACCTCGTCATTGCGAGCGAAGTAAAACGGAAACGGACCGAAAATGCGTTACCCTGAGTTTATCGAAGGGCAATCTCAGGTTGAATAATAGATTGCTTCACTACGTTCGCAATGACGGTGTGCGATCATCAGAGCGTCATTGTGAGGAGTGAGGAACTAATGACAAAGAAATCTGTCCTTCCCCGTGTTGGGGGAATAAGTAAGGGGCCTTCACTATCATTTTCGATATAACCCATCAGATATAGCCGGAAATTCATAAATTTGTTTAACCGATACGATGCAATTGAAACAAAATACTATATCCGTACTTGATCTGTCACCTCATCTGTTTTGGGATATAGACCCTCATGAACTTGATTTGCAAAGGGACTTTCAATTTCTGCTGGGCAGAGTATTACAATTTGGTCTGATTAATGACTGGATTTTGCTTTATAAGCATTTTGGCTTAGAAAAAATTACTGCTGTAGCTAAACAAATAAGGGATTTGGATGACCGGTCAGCTCATTTTATTGCGGAACTGTCGGATTCAAAATTAGAGGAATTCAAATGTTATACCTGGAAACAATCGACTCCCCAACACTGGCACTTTTAAACCAGTTAATGCAAATACCAGAGTTCAGTGGACTGAACTTGGTTGGAGGGACATCTCTTGCCCTGCAAATCGGACACCGGAAATCAATTAATCTGGATTTATTTGGGCATCTTGAATTAGACGACTATGAATTTGTAAACGCACTGAAACCTTTCAATTCGGTGCAGCTCATAAACCAGACTACCAACATCAAAACATTTCTTATCAACCAGATCAAAGTTGATTTTGTAAACTATCCATATTCCTGGCTCAAACCCTGCTCAATCATTGATGGAATTCGGCTGGCAGCAAGAAGCGATATCGCGGCAATGAAGCTGGCAGCGATAACCGGTCGCGGCAGTAAAAAAGATTTTATCGATATTGTTTTTTTATTGGATGAGTTTTCTCTGGAAAAGATGATTAATTACTATCGCCAGAAATTTCCGTATGGTTCTGAATTCATGGTTTTAAAAAGCCTAACCTATTTTGAGGATGCTGAAAAGGAACAGCTTCCCGTAATGCTGAAAAAAGTAGATTGGAATACAATACGATCAAAAATAATTTTTGAAACTAAAAACTTTTTGAAATCCCGTTAATGGGAACATCCGCTGCGAATGTTCGTCCCTCAGAACGATTCCTCATCCTATCAACATACGATAACGAAGATTAAAGAACGTCATTGGGAAGATGACGACCGAGCAATCTGCAGATTACTGGAATTAGATTGCTTCACTACGTTCGCAATGACGGGGTGCGATCATCAGAGCGTCATTGCGAGGAGTGAGGAACGAACGACGAAGCAATCTCCATTGAATGACAGATTGCTTCACTGCGTTCGCAATGACGGTGTGCAATCATAAACACGTCATTGCGAGGAGTCGTAGTAAAACGGAGACGACAAAGCAATCTCACGATGAATAATAGATTGCTTCAATCCATTCGCAATGACGGCTCACGAATAGTAGAAAATATTGACAAAACTCATATTTCCAACGTTGATTTTCTATCCATATTTTGCTTAATTTTATTTGGTAAACGACTCCTTGCATTTTAACATAGGTTAGTCAATGGTAACCAATTAATTACAGAGAGAAAATAAACAAATTCTTAGGAAAGCTACTGAAAAGTTACAATCCATGAGTTTAAAGATGTTAGAAAATTCATGACTAATGAGAACAAGGGAAACTGAGTTACAATTGAACTTTTTATTCGCTGATTTGATCTTGTTGAATGTCTCATTACTACTTTGGGCAGAATTATCTCCTTATCATTTGGTGAAAAATTCGCTTGATCTCAGCCTCTACTTGTTTCATGCCAACCTATCATGGCTGGCAACATTGCTCATATCGCCCCGACAAAGTCTATATCTACGCGATCAGTTCAGAGATAAAGCTTTTAATGTCATCAGGCGCTTTGTCTGGTTTATCGTAGTAGGTTCGGTAGTTACATTTTTTTTAATGCCTAAAAGTTACTCCCGATTATTTTTTATCCGGTTCTCGATTGTGTTTTTTTTGGTTGAGCTATTTTTTTACTGGGCTTTTTACAGAATACTGCTTTATCGGAGAGAAAAAGGAATTCATATAAAAAGGGCTTTTATCGTAGGAGTCACAGACACCACAAAGATGTTGAAGACAATTATGGAGAACAACCCTATTTTAGGCTATAAATTTATGGGGTTCATTGCTGAAACTGCGAACTTCGAGATATCCGAGATATCAGGACAAACAGAAAATCTTGCAGCCATGATTCAAAATAACAATGTTGAGGTGTTATTCGTTTCATCATCTTTGTTCAAAAGCCGGGAAGATCCGAACAATTACCTGAAAGTATGCAAATGGTTAGGAATCCGGTTAATGTTTGTACAGGAAAATTATCTGTGGAATTCGGAATCATCACCTTCATATTCTATAGGCGAAATTTCACTTTATAATCCTCAGGCAGTCCCTCTGGATGATCTTGGTGCCCGCACTCTTAAACGAATATTCGACCTGTTTTTCTCTCTGATGGTTATTATTTTTCTATTGAGCTGGGCTGTTCCACTTATTGCTTTATTCATTAAACTAAGTTCAAAAGGCCCGGTCTTTTTTATTCAGAAACGAACTGGATTCAATAATAAGCCTTTCAATTGCATTAAGTTCAGAAGTATGCAAGTCAATGATGTTGCAGATTGTATGCAAGCCTGTACTAACGATCCGCGTATTACGCAAATTGGCAGATTCCTGCGCAAAACAAATCTGGATGAATGGCCCCAGTTTTTAAATGTTTTTATGGGGCAAATGTCTATCGTCGGGCCACGTCCGCATATGCTTAAACACACCGATGAATATTCAAGGTTGATAGAACATTACAAAACACGTCATTATATCAAACCGGGAATTACAGGATGGGCACAGATAAACGGATTCAGAGGCGAGACTGATCAACTTTGGAAAATGGCCAAACGAGTAGACTATGATATGATTTATCTGTATAAATGGAATTTTTGGTGGGATATTTCAATTATTTTCCGAACAGTTTTTGGAGAAAGTGCTTATAAAAATGCTCAGTAATTAGTAAACTCATTCAGATAAAAAACATCCCCGCCATCACAACCGGAAAGACCAAAGATTGTCTTCTTTTTTTGTCGTATTCGAGTTAACGTTAATCGAGTCGTCATTGCGACTGCAGCTTTTCCTTGCCTGTCCCTGCCTGTCCCTGCCTGTCCCGATAATAATCGGGAATAATAATCGGGAATAATAATCGGGAATGAAGATCGGGAAGGTACGAGCGAAGCAATCTCAACAAAAAGAAGTTATCTGTTGAAATACTCAAATAAAAAACAAGTTGTTCCGGTTACATTTCTGGTTTTATCATAAATCAAATGCAAATAGATATCAACAATCTTAAAGATTTTAAGCAACCAATGTTGGTTATTCATCATCTTTTAAGTACTATAAACTATCTATTGTCGTATTATTTTACCCCAAACCCCTGAAGGGGCTTTAGTTGTGAATAAGGCAACTGACTAGTAGTGAGCAAAGTCCCCTTTAGGGGATTTAGGGGTGACTAAAAAATTAATTACGGCATTATATTTTTCTTATTACTTAGTTTTATGAGTAAATCATAAAACAGGAAATTGGTGCGTTTAAGATATACTGACAACTTATATTCAACCCGGAAATTATACCTAATGAAGCGAGCCGTTAGAAAGTTTTTCTCCTACACGAGAATGATTATAATGGCGATCTCTCCCGATTTACATTCCCGATTTACATCGGGACGGGCAGGTACAGGATATCCGGCAGCTAAAAACCAAATTATTGATTTATGAAAATACGCGAGACTGAACTTGCATCCATATACCTGACATTCGATCTGATCATCTTAAATGTGGCGATGGCCATCACAGCTGTATTCAATTTGAATCTCACCCTGGAAAATCACCGTGAATTTACCATATATGTGCTTTTTGGTAATCTTTCATGGTTAATTACCTATTTTATCTACATCAAGAAGAATCTATACCTTCGCGATGGGTTTATTAACCGTGTCGTGCGCATTTCGCAACGAACAATGATATTCCTGGTTATTTCTGCAGTAATTTACTTCTCGCTGCTGCCAAAATATTATTCCAGAGTTTTTATAGTTGAATATTCAGCCTTATTTTATTTTACAGAACTCATATTCTACTATGTCCTGTACGGCTATCTGAAAAACAACCGTAAAAAAGGAAAACATACAACCCGCGCGGTTATTGCAGGTTATAACCCTACTTCAAAATTACTTCGTAACATTATTACAAGCAACTATTTACTGGGGTATAAATTTGTCGGCTTTCTAAATTCGAACCCTTCAGATAACATGGAGGTCATCGGACATCCGGATGATCTGGAATCACTGATTGATAAGCATCAGATCCAGATGGTATTTGTAACACTTTCGCAATATATGGAAGGAAGTCAACACCATGAATATCTGAAGATATGTAATCAGAAAGGAATACGATTACGATATGTTCCTGAAAATCAAAGGTGGTTTAAAACGAGACATAATATGGAATCAGTTGGAAGTTTGGTTTTGATTAATCCGCAGGAAATACCTCTCGACGACCTGGTCTCACGCTTTTGGAAACGAATATTTGATTTTGTGTTCTCATTGGCAATTATAGTGTTTATTCTCTCCTGGCTTTTCCCTATCATTGCTATATTGATTAAAATATGTTCAAAAGGCCCCGTCTTTTTTGTACAAAAACGAACCGGATATTACAATGAAGCTTTTAATTGTATTAAGTTCAGGAGTATGCAGGTAAACGGGCAGGCAGACATCATTCAGGCAACAGCTAACGACCATCGGATTACCTGGATCGGACAATTTATCCGTAAAACAAACATCGATGAATTACCACAGTTCTTCAATGTGCTATGGGGTCAGATGTCGGTCGTTGGACCACGCCCACATATGCTTAAACATACCACCCAATATTCGGAATTAATTGAACATTACCTTACCCGACACTATGTCAAACCTGGCATTACCGGTTGGGCACAGATAAATGGCTTACGTGGTGAAACGGACGAATTGTGGAAAATGCAAAAACGTGTTGATTTTGATAAGGAATACATCGAAAACTGGACCTTTATGTGGGACATCAAAATTTTGTTCCTGACAGTTTTTGGAAAAAAAACATATGAAAATGCACAATAACAAAATGAACAATCTGGGGATAATTTCCTTTATAAATAGGCACAATATAAGCCACCCGGATATTTAATCTAATTCGCAACTCTATAAAAATGACACAAAAAACTGCTTTAATCACCGGAGTTACCGGTCAGGACGGTGCATACTTAAGTGAATTCCTCCTTAAGAAAGGATATATGGTACATGGAATTAAACGACGTTCTTCCATGTTTAACACCGAACGGATTGACCACATTTACGAAGATCCGCACGTGGAGAACCGTCATTTCAAACTTCATTACGGCGACTTAACCGACAGTATGAATCTGACTCGTATTATTCAGGAGATACAACCGGATGAAATCTATAATCTGGCTGCAATGAGCCATGTAGCGGTAAGTTTCGAAACTCCTGAATATACAGGTAATGCCGATGGACTGGGAACGTTGCGCATTTTAGAAGCTGTACGTTTGCTTGGGCTGATTCAGAAAACCCGAATCTACCAGGCGTCCACTTCCGAATTGTATGGAATGGTGCAACAGGTTCCGCAAACTGAGAAAACCCCGTTTTATCCGCGTTCGCCTTATGCTGTGGCCAAACTTTACGCCTACTGGATCACGGTAAACTACCGCGAAGCCTACCAGATGCATGCCAGCAATGGTATTTTATTTAATCACGAGTCGCCCATTCGCGGTGAAACGTTTGTAACCCGTAAAATTACGCGTGCCATTAGCCGTATTGCATTGGGGATGCAGGATCAGCTCTTTCTGGGTAATCTTTCTTCGAAACGTGACTGGGGACATGCCAAAGATTATATCCGTGCCATGTATTTAATCCTTCAGCAGGATCAACCCGATGACTATGTAATTGCTACAGGCATTACCACTTCCATTCGCGACTTCATCAAACTGTCGTGCGCTGAGATTGGACTTGAAATGAGCTTTTCAGGAGAAGGTGCAGAAGAAAAAGGTTTTATTACCTCCATTGATGAAAAACGATTTATAGATAAAGTTGGAGAACGCTATCTGGGTGGTATTAAATCGCGGGTTGCACCCCATATAATTGTTGCTGTCGATCCTAAATATTTCCGTCCAACCGAAGTCGAACTGTTAATAGGCGATCCTACAAAATCAAAATCGAAACTTGGCTGGGAACCTCAATACGACCTGAATGGACTGGTTGAAGATATGATGCAGTCGGACATTAAACTCATGCAAAAAGATGCCTGGCTAAGAGAAGGTGGCTACCGTACGTTAAATTATTTCGAATAATCAGCTATCCACCAATAAACACGAAAGGGCGACGAGGCGACATGGAGAAGGGGCGACTGGGAGAAATGGAGACGAGGAGAAGGGGCGACAAGGTGAATGGTAATAAATTAAACAACCATTGATTTCAGGAAACATGGGAAATATTAGAACTCATAAGGATCTTCAAGTATATCAATTGGCTTTTCAGGCAGCAGTATTAATTTATCAGATTACCATGTTGTTTCCTCCTGAAGAAAAATATTCATTAACCGATCAAATCAGGCGAAGGTCGAGATCTGTCTGTGCAAACTTGGGTGAGGCATTCCGAAAAAGAAGATATCCTAAATCTTTTGTCGCCAAACTTTCTGATTCGGAAGCTGAAGCCGCCGAAACACAGGTTTGGTTGGATTTTGCGTTGGAGTTTAATTACATCGACAGTGAAAAGCACACTTTGATCTTCGATAAATATGATCATATCCTCTCCCAATTAGTGATCATGATCAATTCTCCTGAAAAATGGTGCCTTTAATTCGCCAAATCGCTTATCCGCCCCATCGCCAAGTCGCCCAGTCACCCCATCGCCCTTTCTCCCCATCGCACAGTCGTTTAGTAATTTAATTTGTGGAAAATCATAACTATGAAACATACAAGCAAAATTTATGTAGCTGGCCATCGTGGACTCGTAGGCTCAGCGCTCTGGAAAAACCTCCAATCGAAAGGATATGCCAACCTTATTGGAAAAACCATCGATGAATTAGATCTGATGGATGCTCGTGAAGTGAATACTTTCTTTGCTGAAGAGAAGCCTGAATATGTAATTCTGGCAGCGGCTAAGGTTGGAGGCATCGTAGCGAACAACACTTATCGAGGACAATTCATCTATGAAAATCTCATGATTCAGAATAATGTAATTCATGCGGCTTACATTAATCAGGTAAAGAAGTTATTGTTTCTGGGTTCAACATGCATCTATCCGGCTGAAGCGCCACAACCAATGTCGGAAGATTGCCTGTTAACAGGTCCGCTCGAATACACCAACGAACCCTATGCGATTGCAAAAATTGCAGGAATTAAACTTTGCGAAAGCTACAACCTGCAATACGGCACCAATTTCATTTCGGTGATGCCAACAAACCTTTACGGTCCGAATGATAATTTTGATCTCGAAAAGTCGCACGTTCTACCTGCCATGGTTCGGAAGATGCACTTAGGCAAGTGTCTCGAAGAAAAAAACTGGGAAGCCATTCGCGAAGATTTAAACAAACGCCCGATCGAAGGAATCTCCGGAAGCAATAATAAAGATGAAATTTTAGCAATCCTTTCAAAATACGGAATCCGTCTCGCCCAATCGCAAAACGTATCCGTCGAAATCTGGGGAACAGGTTCACCCATGCGCGAATTCCTTTGGAGCGAAGAAATGGCTGATGCATGTATTTTCCTTATGGAAAACATCGATTTTAAAGATGTCAATCCGCGTAATCAGTCAAAATCCGTGCAATCCGCGTCACACGAAGTACGAAACACCCATATAAATATTGGTACTGGCAAGGAAATATCAATACGCGACCTTGCCTTCCTGATCAGGGAAAAGATAGATTTTAAAGGAGAGTTGGAGTTTAATACTTCCAAGCCAGATGGCACCATGCGTAAACTCACTAATCCGGATAAACTACATGCTTTAGGATGGCATCACAAAATCGAAATCGAGGATGGAATAAGTCGCTTGTATCAGTGGTATCTAAGTCAGTAATTCATTTCACAGATTAAAGAAATGACAAAAAAAATATTTGTATCCGGAGTTTACGATATGCTTCATTCCGGACACGTAGCTTTCTTTCAGGAAGCAGCATCTCATGGTGACCTTTATGTTGGCTTAGGATCAGACGAAACAGTGTATGACCTGAAAGGAAGAAAGACGATCAATACCAAAACAGAAAGACTTTACATGGTCAAATCCATTCGTTTTGTAAAAGACGCATGGATTAATTCAGGTTCGGGCTTACTCGACTTTGAGAAAGAAATTATGGAACTGAAACCCGATATTTTCTTCGTGAACGAAGACGGGTTTACTCCCGACAAGCAAGCACTTTGTAAAGAATTAGGCATTGAACTAATCGTTAGTCACCGAATACCAATTCATGGATTACCTGCACGGTCGACCACTTCTTTACGCAATGAATGCCGTATTCCTTTTCGCCTCGATTTGGCAGGTGGCTGGCTCGATCAACCTTATGTTTCTAAATTTCATACAGGTTCTGTAATTACAATTTCCATCGAACCCGATTACGATTTTAACGACCGAAGCGGTATGTCGAGCAGTACCCGGAAAAAAGCCATTCAACTTTGGCAAACCGATATTCCGGAAGGAGATACTGAATTGTTGGCTAAAACATTGTTTAGCTTCGAAAACCCACCCGGAACTCAATACATTTCAGGATCTCAGGATTCTATTGGGATTGTGATGCCGGGTGTGAATAAATTGGATTACGAAAGCGGTCAGTACTGGCCCTCAAAAATCACTAAAGTAACCGACAAGTCGACTCTGGAATTCATTGAAAAGCATCTTTGGTTTATTACACTCTCACCAAGGGTAAGTGATTACAATGTACTTTCAGGAACACAAATTAATGCGTCGAATGCAAAAGCTTTGGCCGATGCCGCTGATGACTGTTGGAATTCTATTCAGAACAAGGATATCAATTCCTTTGGACAGGCATTCCGGAGAAGTTTTGAAGCTCAAATCGCCATGTTTCCTCACATGGTTAATCCGGCTATTAAGGAACAGATTGAAGAATACAAAACACTGGGCTTGGGTTGGAAATTGAGTGGAGCCGGTGGTGGTGGATATTTGGTTTTGGTTTCCGACAAACCGGTTCCCAATGCTATCCAAATCAGGATCAGAAGGTAGAAACGTCCCAAAGGACAGAGAAATCTTCCAAACTCTCTGTAGAAAGAGTAATTTTTAAGATGAATTGAAAGATGAAAAACAAAAATAAGGATTTTAGAATCTGGCAGTATTTCTTACTCTTGGCCTTTCTTCTGTTGGGAGCATGTCAAAAATTTGAATCAACTCCAATAGCCGATTGGGAGCAATTGAATAACTTCCCCGGACAGGCACGTGCATCAGCCACCTCATTTACCTATCAGGACAAAGCCTTTATCTGCCTGGGGCGATCAGGTTCAAAATATAATTTTCTGAAGGATCTTTGGGAATATAACAGCCAAACCGATGTATGGACTAGGAAAGCTGATTTTCCTGGAGCAGCAAGAGTAAAGGCCATTGGAGCTACAATCGGCAATAAAGCATATGTTGGATTAGGTGCAATTGCTCCATATACAGGAAACCAGTTTTACGATTTTTGGGAATATGACATCACCAATGACACATGGAAACAGGTTGCTTCTTTTCCGGGCAAAGCTTCGAACGATTTATTCTGCACGGTAATTGATGATTGTATCTATACTACAGAAGGCTATACAGATACCCAATTTAAACCGGATACCTATAAATACGATCCCAAAACCAACCTATGGACCAGATTAAAAGACTGTCCGGTGAAAAGGACAGGAACAGCGGGATTTGCTATCGACAAGAATTTGTATGTTGGTACCGGTTATGACATTGAAAGATATAAAGACTTTTATTCCTACAATACAGTAACTGATGTCTGGAGCCGTGTCGCTGACTTACCTAAAGTTCGTGTTCTATCGAAAGGGATATCCATTAACGGGCAAGGATACATCATGTTGGGGCGATACTGGCATGGATCATTAAATGGGGGTAAACTATTGTCAGATGTAGTGAAATATGACCCATTGACCAACAAATGGAGCAATTGTGGAGATTTTCCGGGTGGAGCCCGCCAGAATGTTGTTGGATTTACAATTAATGGGAAAGGCTATGTGGTGGGCGGCGAAGATGACGTTGAACGAAAATCGGATGTTTGGATGTTCCAACCCTAAACGAAGTAAAATGAAACTAAAATATTATCAAACGCTGATTTTTGCCCTTGGAACATTTTTGCTTCAGGCTCAATCTCGCCCGGATTCAATCACATATTCTATTAATACCCGCATTAACGGTGGAACCGGATCGCATGCTCCTTTTTTATCCACCGCAAACCAATACGATCGGTTTAGCTTTTCGCCCAACTCCTTATCACTTTGGGGAACTTTGCATAAAGAAGTAAAAAGCCAAAACAAATTTGATTACGGCTTTGGATTAGAACTGGATGGTAATATTTCCAAAACCGAAAGCAGGTTTTTCCCCGGAGAATTCTATGCGCAGGGTAAAATATATTTTCTGAACGCTTATGCTGGGAGCAAGAGAGAAGTTTTTGGTGATCAGGACGAAGAACTATCGAGTGGGGGAATGCTATGGTCGCAAAACAGCAGACCTATGCCAAAATTGGCAATTGAATCGAATGGATATATTGCGGTACCTTACACCAAAGGATTTGCAGAAGTCAAAGGTGGACTCTCACATGGCTGGTTTAACGAACCATCAGCAATTCAGAATCTGTTATTACATCATAAATATGGTTATATCCGTGTAGGTGGGTCATTACCTGTAAACATTCATTACGGGATTCAACATGTTGCACAATGGGGTGGCAAATCAACCATATACGGAACAATGCCTGCCACTTTGGACAATTACCTCCGGATATTTCTGGGAAAAAGTGGAAACTCCTCAGCCAATATGTCTGATCAGATTAATACATTGGGCAATCACATTATTTCACAAAATCTTGGATTGGATTTGAAACTGAGATTTGCAAGCATTTCATTCTATTGGCAAAATCTTACTGAAGATCCACCGGTGAAATTCATAACAAAATCACCAGATATTGAAGATGGGTTATGGGGAATGTCGGTAAAGCTTCCAAAATTTAATCTTTTAAACCATTTTACCATTGAATATGTATCGACTACTGACCAAAATGGCCCATGGCACGATCTGGATGGAGTAATTTATGGAGGACTTGATAGTTATTATACAAACGGCTTAATTCCTAACGGATGGAGCTATAAAGGTATGACTATCGGAAACCCCTGGATCACCTCTCCTAAATACAACGAAAATGGTTCGACTTCAACAATCAATAATACCATTCGACTTTATTATTTCTCAGGAAAAGGGATGATCAAAACATTCAATTACAGATTGACTCTGGCCTATTCAGAAAATTTCGGGATGACAGCCGCGGTCCATAATGAATGTAAAAAGCAGCTATCATGGCAGTTTGAAACATCTACTCCTGTTAATTTCATAAAGAACACACAGATAAGTTTGGGGATTTCAGGAGATCGGGGATCGATGTATGGCAATAATCTGGCTTTAATATTAGGCATGACTTATACCGGCTTCTGGAAATATTAATCCAGTTAATACAAATCTTAAACACATTAAATAAAGAAAGCGGGTGGAAACCCGCTTTCTTTATTTATATCCCCATCGCACAAAAACTTGAGTATTCAAGTCCCGACATTCTATCATTAGCTTAACAGCGCTTTCACTTTATCCGAGATATCCTTCCCTTCGGCCAGACCAGCCAGCTTCTTCGAAGCGATTCCCATCACCTTTCCCATATCCTTCATTCCGGCGGCTTCAACTTCAGCTATAATCGACTGTATGTTTTCAGTCAACTCAGCATCCGACATTTTTGCCGGAAGATAGGTTTCAAAAACTCGAACTTGAAACATTTCAGGCTCATACAAATCCATCCTGCCCTGCTCTTTATAAATAGCGGCAGAATCAGTTCCCTGCTTGGCTAACTTCGAAATGATTTTCAGGCATTCCTGATCGGATAATTCGCCTGTTGCACCAGCTGCCGATTTCGCCTCAATCATTACTTTCTTTATTCCGCGCAATGCTTCAAGCTTTTCTTTCTCTTTGGCCTTCATTGCGACCAAAATATCACTACTTATCTGTTCAAATAAACCCATTTTGTCTAAAATTAATCAACGTTATCGTGCAAATATGAATTATTGTCACGTAAAACTACTTCATTATTTTCATCGGGCGAAATAGAAAATCGCGAAAATTTTTCATCTACTTTTTTTTTAAAGCTAAAGAGTTTTGAGTTTTTCCGGCGATAAGCTGGAATATTTTCCAACTCGTCAACCGTTTCTTCCGAAGTCTGCGTAAAATCAACAGGTTCTGTCTCCGTGTTGTATTCTTTCTTTGAATTTGTATTTCCATATAATTCTTCAAACTCATCGTACCCGGCCGTATTGATCTCAAATTCGAAAGTTTTTTGCTTTACATTTTTAGAACCATACAACTCATTTTCCATCGAACTCTTCGTTTCAATCTTGGTCTTCACTTTAGGAATTGCATCTGAAGCATCATCCAGCAAAGTGTGATAAGTCTTTTCATGATTCTGGTTAATTACCATCTCTGGAATACTGCTTGTGCTGAAACCGGTGGCAATAATGGTCACCGAAATCTTATCGCCCAGCGATTCGTCAACTCCATTTCCCCAAATCAAATCAGCCGAATTACCAGCTTTTTCCTGAACAAAATCGGTAATATCGCCAATCTCGTCCATTGTAATCTCTTCAATTCCTGAAGTAATATTCAACAAGATATTGCGGGCGCCCATAATGTCATTATTATTGAGCAAAGGTGAATTTAAAGCCTGCTCTACGGCGATTACAGCCCGATTAACTCCTGAAGCAATACCAGTTCCCATCAATGCCACGCCGCTGTTTCTCATCACTGTTTCAACATCGGCAAAGTCAACGTTGATATAACCCGGGACAGTGATAATTTCGGCAATCCCTTTTGCAGCCGTGGTTAAAATATTGTCG
>Ga0302292_1000159_pt1 | contig 49906 bp, 31 predicted proteins | sample III_Fen_N2_1_FD_194553 | JGI IMG/M metagenome (GOLD analysis project Ga0302292, IMG submission 194553) | Peat permafrost microbial communities from Stordalen Mire near Abisko, Sweden - III_Fen_N2_1 | ecosystem: Environmental > Terrestrial > Soil > Wetlands > Permafrost | place: Sweden: Abisko...
TTCAATGCTAAAATCAAAGCTTTTCGTTCAACATTCAGAGGTGTGCGTGATATTAATTTCTTTCTTTTTAGACTTGCTAAAATTTATGCCTAAAACATCAAATCCCCAATATTTCGTCTTGATCCACATTATTTGCAGGAAGAACTGCTGAATGGTTTGTTGACTCTGGTTTTATTGTTGACGGTTTTATTCCTGTTATAGATGTTGATGAAAATGGACGACCAATATCACATGGACTTGAAATAGTTGTTGTTACGGCATAAGATACCGTTCTGCAAGAAACAGCAAAAGCATTTAAAAAGTAAGCTTTGCAATTCGTTCACAATTCTTAATAAAAGAGTTTCGTTGAATGTGTTTTTTGCGTATTTTCGCAACGGTTTTTAAAGAAGTATTAATCTAATAAATTAAAATCACATATATGGCTATCAGTGCTTTACAAAAAGAACGATCTAAGTATCAACCTAAATTACCAAAATCGCTACGTGGCGGTGCAATTAAATTAGTTGAAGGTGCAAAAACACAATCGGTTGCCGATCAAGCTGAAATTGCAAAATTATTCCCAAATACTTACGGAATGCCCGTTATTTCTTTCGAAGAAGGAGGAGCAAAAGTAAGTTTACCAGCAGTTAATGTTGGCGTTATCCTTTCTGGTGGTCAAGCTCCTGGTGGACACAATGTTATTTCTGGTGTTTTTGACGGATTAAAAGCATTAAATGCTGATAGTAAATTGTATGGTTTCCTTGGTGGACCAGGTGGTTTAGTTGATCATCAATATATTGAATTAACTGCATCGATTATCGACGAATATCGCAATACAGGTGGTTTCGATATTATCGGTTCAGGTCGTACAAAACTTGAAGAAACGGCACAATACGATAAAGGTGTTGAAATTTGCAACAAACTTGGCATAAAAGCTCTTATCGTTATTGGTGGTGACGATTCAAATACTAATGCTTGTGTATTAGCTGAATATTACTTAGAAAAGAAAACTGGTATCCAAGTAATTGGTTGTCCAAAAACAATTGATGGTGACCTTAAAAACGATTGGATTGAAACATCATTTGGTTTCGATACTGCTTGTAAAGTTTATAGCGAATTGATTGGAAATATAGAACGCGATGCTAATTCAGCAAAAAAATATTGGCATTTTATTAAACTGATGGGTCGCTCGGCTTCTCACATTGGTTTAGAGTGTGCACTTCAAACGCAACCAAACATTTGTATTATTTCGGAAGAAGTTGAAGAGAAAAAACAAACATTAGACGAAGTTGTTTCAACAATTGCAAATGCTGTTGCTAAACGTGCTGAAAAAGGCGATAACTTCGGTATTGCTCTTATCCCAGAAGGTTTAGTGGAATTTATTCCAGCTATGAAAAAACTTATTTCTGAGTTAAACGATTTACTTGCTCACAACGACGAATTTAATGCAATTCAAGGTGACGAAGCTAAAAGTAAATATGTTATAAGCAAATTAACGAAAGAGAGTGGCGATGTATTTGCTAGTCTTCCTGCAGGATTTGCAAAACAATTGACACTTGATCGCGATCCACACGGTAACGTACAAGTTTCGAAAATTGAGACTGAAAAATTACTTATCGAAATGGTTGAAGCTAAATTGAAAACAATGAAAGCTGCAGGTCAATACAAAGGTAAATTCTCGGCTCAAGGACATTTCTTCGGTTATGAAGGTCGTTGTGCTGCTCCATCGAATTTCGATGCTGATTATTGTTATTCATTAGGATATACAGCTGCGGTTCTTATTAACCAAGGTAAATCGGGATATATGGCATCGATACGTAATTGTGAAAAACCAGCTGATCAATGGATTGCAGGTGGTATTGCAATTACAATGATGATGAACATGGAACGTCGTCATGGTAAAATGAAACCAGTTATTCAAAAAGCTCTTGTTCGCTTAGATGGTGCACCTTTCAGAGCATTTGCTGCACAACGCGAAAAATGGGCTGTTGAAACAGATTATATCTATCCAGGACCAATTCAATATTTTGGACCAACAGAAGTATGTGATCAACCAACTTGCACATTGAAATTAGAAAAAGCAGGGAAATAAGATATTAGATATTAGATATTAGATATTAGGTTTGATATCGATTGCATAGAGGTTTCACCTTTTTTTGAAGGTGGAACCTCTTTTTTTTAAAGAAGCTTTAATCCTCTTCCTCTTCAAACAAATCTAAAGAATCTCTATCTTTATCAAGATATTGGGCTATATGTTTTGCAAATGCCTCGTTCGATTTCTTTGAAGCCGCCTTCTCAATTGCACTGTCGATATTCAAAAGACTTTCGCAGCCAGCATTTGTAAACAATGTTTTTAATGTTTCGTTTGTATTTATATCGCTATTTATATAGCTACTGAGTTTATCTAAAGCTAAATATTTCTTGTCGAGTTTTCCCAATCCCGTAAGCTCGTACAATTTTTTACCTTCGGGAGTTCCGTTGTTGGTAATAAACAAAAATGTTCGAATAAGTAATGCCCCATCAATATATTCGCATGCCAGATAACCTAATTTTTGTGTTAGGATTCTATATTCAACAAGTACTTTATTTTTTTCAGAGCTTACTATGATGGGATTTATAGTAATAGATTCATACAAATTACCTTGAATTGATGTTCTATTCAAACAATCTATTCGCTCCGAAAGTCGATTAAGTGCATGCGATTGTATATACACATCAATAGGAGCATCGTTTTCCGATTTCGTTACGCCAATTAATGATGAAGTTATCTGAGCATATAAAAAACCTTTTTCCAGATCCGTCCACGTTACTCTAAATGCTGGTCGGGTTTCTTTATTTATGGTAAAATGTTTTATATCGGGTTTCTTGGGATGTATCTTAATGCTATTATTAAAGCCTTTAAGAGGTGTTGGTGCTTTTTCAAAAGTATAATAAAGCGCTACTATTTGTTGATTTAAATCAGTTAAATATAATGAAAGATTGTTTAATGTAATTCGAAGTTGTAATAATCCATTTTCTAATGCTTTCTCATCGATATATGCCGATAATCGTTCATATATTGTTAACGACCAATTGTTTTTATCGCCTTCTGTTTTGCACCATTTCAAAAAAAAGTTTAATGTCAATACTATGGTCATGAAATCTTCGAGCGACAAATCATTTTTATCGGGCGATAGAGAAAACATCGTTGATTTCATTACTTCATGAAAAAAAGTCTTTGTTCTTTTTAATGCGGCAATGGACATTAAACCCACTTCTTTGGGTTCTAATTTTAACGAGTAAAACCGTATATCGTACAAGCTATCGATATTGTTTCTGGGAATAGTGGCAAATGTTCCTTTTCCTCCCCAGTAATCGACATAGAATTCCATTTTCTTAAGAAACTCTTTTTTATGTTTCGCCCTTTCTAATCGAATTCGTTCGACTTCGCTAATGCTTTTCTTTTTCTTTTTCATAGGTAATCCTTACTGTTTTGTATTTCAAATGTATGAAATGTTGTACAAAAATAATTTGCAAGATTCAAAAAAGTAATTATTTTTGTGTCTCGTTACTATACAACTAACGATTCGGTTACGGTTTTTTTAGAAATTTATATTTATACAATGAAGTTCATACGCGTGAATGACAGAATTAAATGTCTGGCTAATCTTCACAATACTGTGAATGACTCTTTTCATTCTCGGGGAGATGTTCACAAGGTTGTGAACGGCTGCCGCAAAGTCAAAACAGATGTTCACACTAGTGTGAACGGTTCTTTTGAATCAGAAACAGATATTCACACTAGTGTGAACGTCTTAAATGAAATAATACATAGGAAAAATGATGGAAATTCTTTAATTCTTAAATATAAACCTTAAAAATAACATGAAATGAAAATTAACCCTATTCATCTAAACAACCTTCGTAATGAAGAACACTATCAGTTTCAAACTGAATTTAAAAGTTTAGTCGACCAATCAACACCATTGTCTCTGAACATCGACAGCGATTATGCCAGCTATTTGTTGCATTATGCCGAGGAAGGCGAAGCATTAAATTTGGTACGTAAAAGTGCATTATCGGACGAGCTGCCCGATGCCGACCACCATCGCAATGATATTCTGCATGGAATGTTCGATGCGGTGAAATCGGCTAGCAAACATTTTAAACCCGAAACGAAAACCGTTGCTATACATCTGCAAGTGCTGTTCGATCATTATAGCGATATTACCACAAAACCCTATGATATGAAAACATCGGCAATAAGCAGTTTTATTGTCGAATTAACTACTACCCATGCATCAGAGTCATCGGCTTTGGATTTGAACGAATGGATTACCGAATTACAATCGGCAAACGATGCCTTTGTGAATATAAAAAATAACCGTTATAGCGAAGATGCTGCTAAAACACAATTCCGTATGAAAGCAGTAAGAACGGATGTCGATACTTGGTATCGTACCATTACCGAACGAATAAATGCTTTCATAACCATCAATGGCGATGCTGCATATAAAAGCTTTGTAACCGAACTGAACTTACGCATAACCAAATACAGCAACATTATTGCACAGCGTAAAGGTCGCAACGGCAAGCCAGATACTACGCCTCTAACAACGCCACTAGTAAACTAAGAGGATAGTGAAAAGGTTCCATGTTTTTCGAAATATGGAACCTTTTTTAGTATATTTGTATTACACAAGATATAACATTTAGAACTCACTTAAAGTCTTATGTAATTTATTTATATTTTAATCTTTGAATTTTACCCTTTTTTTAATTAAATTTTTTATATGAAAACTATATTTACTATTACTATATTCTTTGTTTTATTTTCTTGTTCTTCTTGTTCGACTAAACATGCTAAAATGTCAATAAAAAATGACCTTTCAAAAGAACATATAAAAGGAAATGTTAAAAGAATAAAAGAAATATCAAATTTCACAATTGAAAAATTTGGAAAAATAGAAAAAGGTGATTTTTTTACTTCTATGAAAATTGAATATGACGAAGAAGGTGATGAAATAGAAAGAATTTCCTATAATTCTGTTGGAATTATGGATGCTAAAAGAATTATTAAATATGATGATAATAAAAATAAAATTGAACAAAATTGGTATAAATCTGATGGTAGTTTAGAAAATAGAAGAACTTATAAAAATGATGATAAAGGAAATATAATTGAAGAGAATTATTATGAATCCAATGGTAATTTATATGGAGTGTTTAATTATAAATATGACAATAAAGGAAATAAGATTGAAGAGACTTTATTTACAAATGGACAATTCAATAATCGATTTACATTTAAATATGATAATAAAGAAAATTTAATAGAAAAGGATGCTTATACAAACCATGGAAAGATAGATCAAATTAATGTTTATAAATATGATGAGAATCATAATGAAATTGAAGAGAGTGATTATTATTCTGATGGTCGTTTAATAAAAAAATTTACATCTAAATATAAATATGATTTATATGGAAATTGGATTAAAATGATAAATCAATCTACTATTGATGAAAGAGAAATTGAATATTACTAATTATGGGGAATTTTGTATTTATCTTAAAGAACTATTATGAGTATATACCTTTATGTAAATTTTAAAATTAGCAAATGGGAGAAACGATTATACTAATGGGATTTTATTTGAAGCAACTAAATTATTATAGATTGGAACGACTTATATTACTTGGAAATGGTTCGATCCCGATGATTTTTGGAGAGTAATTGTATTTATATTTGCTTTTATCTTTTTGAGATATATAGTCCAATTACTTTTCAACTTAATTTACCAATAATAGTAGAAATGTAAATAAAAGTACCTCTATATCTATGAAAATATTTTATAATCGGAATCATTTGTAAACCAATGATATATTTTTGTAATAAAATAATTTAAAATGGATACAATTTATAATAAAAATATTTTAAGATACAATGCTGAATCTTTTAGAACAACAATAGGTGTTTATATCGGTAATGATACTTTCTGCAACGAGTCATATATCGAATTTATACGTGATTGCATTCGCCAAGAAAACCATAATGAACTAGTTAAACAAGCTGACCATTTGATGGATTATTTAACGGCTGATAATGCATCGCAATTGCTTTTAAATCTAGAAGGCTCATATGAACTTATAAAAGAACTAGAAGAATATCTGCATGGTGTTTGCACTATTAATCAATTTAAAGAATTAGATTCAATGCAAAAATTAGATTCCAAAGTAACAGAATTAATTACTAAACTTTTGGTTTTACCCCGTTTAGCCGAGGTTATAAACGCTAACCAAAGCAGTAACAAATAAACGGAGCAGTTCGGCGGTCGGCTTTGCCTCCGCTAGCGCGGACTTATAGTCCGTGCTAAGTAGTCAGTAAGCACATGTTAATAATTTATTTGGAACCATTGGGTTTTAGGAATGATGAAATATAATTGATTTCATAGGAATTGGAACGTTTTACTTAGTACGGACTGCAAGTCCGCACTAGCGGGTAACTTGTCGAACTTCGTTAAATATTTTGCTACGGTGAACGGGGGCTGAGGATGATGTTTTTCGCCCTAGCTTAATTACATTGACCGCGCTAGCGGTGCACACTGAACAAAAAAAAACAAAATGTTATTTTTTTTACTTTTTGACGAAATAATGTTCGAATTGAGTACGTTTGCATGCTGTTTTAAAATAGAAATTAATAGTTATATAAATGAATACAATTTACAAGCAATTTCAGAATTCTAAATATCGATTATTGTTACTAGTATTACCGTTTGTTTTTGCTTTTGGCTCGCTCCATTCCCAGCCAAAAACAGAAATGAAAAATCAAAGTTCAGGTTCAATTTCGGGTAAACTAATTGATAAAAGCACATCATTACCAATTGAATATGCAAATGTTGTGTTATATAAAATGCCCGATTCGGTTGTTGTTGGAGGATGTGTATCGCTCGATAATGGTATGTTTAAAATCGATAAAGTAGCGTATGGAAAATATGCATTACGCATTCAATTTATTGGTTATAAACCTTCTGTTAAAACTGGTTTAGTAGTAACTGCAGATAAAGCAAAATGTTGGGTTGGAACAATTGAAATGCTGTCGAAAAGCGATAATATTGAAGAGGTTACTGTTACGGCAAAGAAAAACATTGTTGAAACTCATTTAGATAAAAAGGTAATAAATGTCGATCAAGCAATACTTTCGACTGGTGGAACAGCTGTTGATGTGTTGAAAAATGTTCCATCAGTTTCGGTTGATGCAGAAGGAAATCTTTCGTTACGAGGTTCCGATAATGTGACTGTTTTAATTGATGGTCGTCCGTCATCATATACAAGTCTCGACCAAGTTCCAGCTTCAATAATCGATAGAGTTGAAATTGTGACCAATCCATCGGCTAAATTCGATGCTAGCGGAATGGTTGGAATTGTAAATATCATTACAAAACATAAAACTGGTCAAGGTTTAAATGGTCAAATTTCGGGTAATTATGGCACATGGAATAAATACAACGGAAATGCAACCATTAATTATGGAACCGAAAAGGCAAATTTCTATATGATTATTGATGGAAGGCAAAGTAATTCGGTAGCATATAATTCGCAGTTTATCGAAAGTGGAGCAAATTATTCAAATAAGTATAACGAAGCCGATACATCGACAAGAACAATGAGAATGGGGTCGGTTAAATTAGGATTTGATTATTCGTTTAATGATAAAAATCAAGTTTCATTGTCATTGTTCGATCGACAATTTTATGCAAAAGGCGATCAAACAGCAAAGAATTATTATTCTTCGAATTATATTTTGACAAACAATTTCATGACAAATACACGATCGGAAATGCGAAATGCAGCTTTCGTTCCAACCATTCAATATAAACGATTGTTTAATAAAAAAGATGAATCGCTTATTTTTACGATAGATGGAGATTTAGATTATCCGGCAAATGCAACAACGTATTATGAAAAATTAGATACAACCCAAAAAGGTATAAGTAAAGCATATCCTACGCATTATTATACCATGGCTGCCGATTATTCATTACCAATTAAAGAAAAATCGAAATTCGAATGTGGATTAAAATTTGTCGATGCTTATTCCGAATATGCTAATAGCCAGACTAAACAGTTTAATGGTAATCTGTTGCCAGGTACATTTTTACAATCGGGAGATGTTACTCATCGCGAAATGGATGGATATTCACAATTTGGAAGTCAATTCAAAAATCTTCAATACCAATTTGGATTAAGAATGCAATCTTATACAGTAGGAACCGAAGACTTTCAAAACAAGACCTCGACTAGCAAATCGTACATAAATCCATTTCCAAGTTTTGCTCTTCTCTACAAAAAAAATGAAGATAACATTTTCCAATTTAATTATAGTAAACGAGTTAATTATCCCGATTCAAGGATTTTTAATCCAAGCTTGATAAAATCGGATGCAACAAATTGGACTAAGGGAAATGCCTTGATTTTACCTGAATTTGTAAATTCGTTTGAGTTAGGTTATTCAATGAATCACAAAAAACTTTCGATGACCAACACGGTCTTTTATCGTTTAGTTACGAATACTTTAACAAAAACACAGTCTTATGGAGTATATCCACAATTATCGAGCGATCCTATTTTAATTAGTTCTATGATAAATGGGAAACAATATCAAGCGTATGGTTTTGAGCATTTTGATAATTTTACAATAACAAAATGGTTAAAACATTCGTTGAATTTTACGGTAAACGTTGCAGAATTAACCGATAGCATTTTAAAACTGCATTATACAACACCCAATATTAGCTGGTTGATGAAGTATTCGTTAACAATTAATCCAACTAAAAATGTTGAATTGGTTGCTTCGGTTAATTATAATTCGAAAACAGTATCGATGCAAGGAGGAAGTGGACGATTTAATTCTGGACCATCGGCTGGTTTATTGGGCGAAAATTGGCAAAGCGATTTGAGTTTGCGAAAAACATTTTGGAAAGGTAAAGCATCACTTTCGGCACGTTTGAGTGATGTGTTTAAAACATCACGATATTATATCGATTATTATACTGCAACTTCACATTCAACAATACTTAAAACAAGAGATAGTCGCATTTTATATCTAGGTTTTATGTATAAAATAAATGGTGGAAACAAACAAAAGAAAAAACAAATAGAAAATCAAGACTCAGATTTTTAGAGTTTGAGTAATGATATTTTAATCCTAGTTGAACTTAGGCAGTAACGTTTACGAGAGTTAGGCGTAAGCACCAGCTTACGTCTTTAGTTCATCGGCATCCAACCTTTTTAAGTTAGCACTTAATTCTGTTTGAAGACAATTGACTAGCATGGAATATTTTTTGATATATTTGGAATGAATATTGTAATCATATTGCTAAAAATGTCACCTTGCTTTAACAAGCTATAAAGTCTAGTTAGCTCGAAACTAAGTTTTGCGATTGATAAAATAGTATTGTTGACGTTTAGAATGAAAATAAGTACAAATAGTAATTACACTTTAAAATTAAAATTATGAAAAAACAATTACTTTTTATTTTGTGTATTGGCATTTCAATAATGATGCAAGCACAAATATCTAAAAGAATTAATCTTACAATTGCTGGTAGTTTAAACACAGCTTTAAGTGCATTAGAAAAAAGTACTGTGACAAACTTAACAGTAACAGGAATAATAGATGCTAGCGATTTTAAAACAATGCGCGACAGTATGCCTGCTATAATTGATATCGTTTTAAGTGGATCGGCAATTGTTGCATATAATGGTTTAAACGGTACTACAAGTTTAACAGTCTATTTGGCAAATACTGTTCCTACAAATGCTTTCTTCGATTTTAAAAATTATAATCGAGCCATAGCATCTATAGTTCTCCCATTGTCAACAATAACGATTGGTGGTAATGCATTCAATTCATTGCGCGAACTAAAAACGTTTACTATTCCTTCAACGGTTACAACAATTGGAATGAGTGTATTTCAAAATTGTGCTGGTCTTACGTCAATTACTATTCCAGCATCCGTATCAACTATTGGGTTTGATGCATTATCGAGTAGTGGTTTAAAAGAAATAATTGTTGATGCTGCAAATACAACTTACTCATCAGATAATGGTGTTTTATTTAATAAAGATAAAACGAAAATAGTTCAATTTCCTGAAGCAAAAGATGGAGACTATTCAATCCCCAATACTGTTACTAACATTGGTAATGTATCTTTTTATGACAATACCTTAACAAATATTTACATACCAAATTCGGTTATAACAATAGAAAGTCAGGCATTTAATTGGGGCAATGGAAATATAGTAGTAGATGCTAATAATACTAAATTTATGTCTGAAGATGGAGTCTTATTTAACAAAAATAAAACGAGTATAATTGACTGTCCTAAATATAAAACAGGAAATTTTAAGATTCCTTCTTCAGTTGATACAATTAGTCAAGGTGCTTTTTCTGGATGCACGTATTTAGAATCTATTGAAATTCCATCGTCAGTTACGACTATACAAAGTATAGCATTTTATAGTTGCACCGGATTAAAATCACTTTATGCAAATTCAATTACACCAATTGTATTGGGTTCGTCAAATGATTTTTTTAATTATGTCGATAAAACTGCTTGTACTTTATATGTACCAATAGGATCAAAAGCACTTTATTCTTTAGCAAATGGATGGAAAGATTTTACCAATATTGTAGAAACAACGTCATTATCGGCTACTGGTATTTCATCGATTGATGATGATATCGTTTCATTTTATCCTAATCCAACAAAAACAGGTTTTACAATAAATACCGTTGATAATTCACTTGTACAGATTTATTCATTAAAAGGGGAATTAATCTTTAATGCTTATGTTTCAAATAAAGAAAGAATTTCAACAAATACCTTTCTATCGGGTATATATATAGTGAAAATTCAATCGGGAACTGATATTACTACAAAACGATTAGTAGTTGAATAGAATAACCTGAGTTGATACAGAACTGTAATCAAAGCGAGTTCGAACCACGGTTTCACCGCCGTCGAAATATGAATGGCTTTCTGTGCCTGCAATAAGAAGCACAGAAAGCCATTTGTTTTGGTAGCTTGTAAATCTATTTCTTTTTGCATGAAGTTTTGATCTTGCAGAGAAGTTTTAACAGAGCATTTTTACCGTTGTTCCACACTAATTTGTAAAGATTAATAATTTCTTTATCAAAATTTTTAATATCGAATTGATTTGATTCCATGTGCTTAGGTTTTAAATTCGTTTTATAAAAAAAGCCCGGCATCTTTTTGAAAGAAACCGGGCTTTACATTATTATTTATAAGCTTTAAATGAGTGGCGTTTTCTTTCGTTTGCAAATGCAATATCGTCTCGTAATTATAGTGCTATGTTTATAGCTTCTTAGGGCTGTGTTCACAACGATAATCATTTTAGTAGTCTTTGTTGACGCTGAGCAAATAAACATTGAATGTTGCATAATATAACTATTTAAAAAGTAAAACAAATAAAAAAGCCCGGGTGAACTATCACTCGGGCTTTGTATAATCTTTATCAATATGTGATACTATACAATAAAAGATACCCGAATGTTTTTAATACATTCTTTTCTTGTGGTGGTTCTATGTTTTATTGTATACATCATTTCTTATTGTCTATTACAAATATAGAAATTATTTTGAAGTGACAATATGTAAGAGATATAAATTCGTTACTTATTAGTTTTTCGCTAATTCGATATTGTCTGTGCTAAGTAGCATATAGTCTAGCAACAATGTTTTGCTTTACCGTTTGTCCATCAAATCATTCAGTGACCCGCAATTTTCGACTAACCAAACGGGGTTTGTGATCAACTAACTTGCATGTTAAACTTAGAAAAAGCAGGAAAATAAATTTCAGATAAAAGTTAAAAAAAAGAAGCCTAATTATATGTAGGCTTCTTTTTTTTTTTGATATTGCAGAAAATTTAATTTAATAGATAATGTTATTATCAGTTGCTTCAGTATTATTACCAGTTTTAATTTTTTCTGGAATTCTCTTTGTTTTAATGTTGGCTTGTATTGCTATTTTCCCTTTATTTTTTAGTCATTTTGGGGATAAGAATTCGAATAAACTAATTGTAGTAGCTATACTTTCAATTCGAATAATTGTTTATTTGTCAATGTCTGGTGATTCAGGAAAATTTCAATTTAACATTAAAAAAGAGCCTTCACAATTGAGATTTATGGCTCTTTTTTTAGCTTAGCTTAACTTTAATAATTTAATACTTATGAAAACAAATTTTAAATATTTCACGTTTGCAATAATTGGGGCATTGTTTTTATTGCCTGCGATGTCGTTTGGAATTGGAATTGGTACAAGTCCAGCTGTTGCGGGGATTAAAATTGATTTTATCATTTTTGCATTAACACTTGTTGGCGTTGCCTTATTTCATAAGCATACAATGTATGTTGCTTTAATTGGATTAGCGTTAGAATTAACTACAAAAATTGTGTTTAATGCCGATTTTTCGTTAGTAACTCATGTGTTTGGAAATCAATTTCACGAAGGAGAATGGCGTACATTATTAAACCTTTTAGGCTTGTTGTTCGGTTTTTCAATCTTGGCAAAACTATTTGAAGACTCTGGTGTACCAGGACATTTACCTCGTTATTTACCTTCGGGTTGGCTTGGTGGTTTTGTGCTTTTGATACTCATTGCAGTAATTTCATCGTTCCTCGATAATATTGCTGCTGCAATGATTGGTGGAGCTGTTGCATTTATTGTTTACAAACAAAAAGTGCATATCGGATTTGTAGCTGCTATTATTGCAGCAAGTAATGCGGGAGGTGCTGGTAGTGTTGTTGGTGATACAACGACAACTTTAATGTGGATTGATGGTGTGAATGCACTTTGGGTTACAAAAGCTTTTATCGGTTCTGTTGTAGCACTTTCTATATTTGGCGTTTTAGCTGCTCGTCAGCAACATAAATTTCAACCTATTTTAAAGGAAGATGTTGCTGCAAAAATTCAATGGAATAATATTCTAGTGGTAGTTTTAATTTTGATTTTAACAATTGTAACGAACTGGGCATTTGATTTTCCTGCTTTAGGAGTTTGGATAGCAATACTTATTGGTGCTTTATTTGTTAAAACACCTTGGAAAGAAATTCCAAATGCATTACAAGGAACGATATTTTTAATGGCTTTAGTTTTTACTGCATCTTTAATGCCAGTGAATGATCTTCCAACGGCATCGTGGCCAACAGCATTTTCATTAGGATTTGTTTCGGCTGTTTTCGATAATATTCCTTTAACAAAACTTTGTCTTGTGCAGGGTGGTTACGATTGGGGTATTCTTTCCTTTGCAGTTGGATTTGGCGGTTCGATGATTTGGTTTGGTTCCTCAGCAGGTGTAGCTTTAACAAATATGTATCCTGAAGGACGTTCAGTATTTGCTTATATCAAAGCTGGATGGCATATTACTCTTGCATATATAATTGGTTTTATGGTAATGTTGGCTATTGGACAATGGAATCCACATCCATCGCATAAAAAAGTATTTGATACCGTTAAGGAACATGCTACGAAGGTTTTACAAAATGAACATACTGTAATTGAAAAATAATATTTCATTTTAACTGTTTTTTTTAGCCTATTCTCAATAATTGAATAGGCTTTTTTTTGTACATCAATGTTCTTGATTGTTTTCAAAGAAAATGTTCGAAATTCTATAGTCATAACAACATCTTGGGTAAACGTTACTTGTTAATATTTGTACTTTGAATATATCTTTTCAAATAATTTTAAGTTAATCCTCTTTTTCGGTGCATTTTTGTTACTTATTAGGTTGAGTCGTTGAACTGTTTTGGAATCTTTCCCACCGTTAAAATCCTTTTTATCTAATTTCTTTGTAGCTTGCATTTAAATTTAAATCATGGAGCTACTTTCATATTCCTATATCGACATACTCATTAGCGTTGTTTTAGCATCAATAATGTTTGGTCTTGGTTTATCGTTGAATGCAAGTAGTTTTAAAAATATCGTTTACAAGCCCAAAGCATTTTTTGTCGGTTTAGGTTCTCAAATGATAGGTTTGCCAATTATTGCATTTGTACTTTTATCTTTCTCAAATCTGCCAGACGTTTTTAAAGTTGGAATCATGATTTTAGCTGCTTGTCCAGGGGGAACAACATCGGGTTTTGTTACTTTTTTATTTAAAGGAAACGTTGCATTATCTATTTCACTTACTGCAATTAATAGCTTCCTTACTATATTCACCATTCCACTTTTAGTGAATTTATCGCTTAATTATTTTATGCATCAACATGCTGCATTCTATTTGCCTGTGTTGAGCGCGGTAATTCAGATTTTTGGTGTTACAATACTTCCTGCTGCATTGGGTGTCTTGGTGCGAAGTGTAAAGCCGATTGTTGCCCAAATTATGCAGGATAAAATAAAATATATTCTTATTATTTTACTTGCAATCGTCTATTCAGTGAAATTTTTTGCGAGTCGTCAATATGGTGGAACAGAAATTTCGAGTTCTGAAGTTTTGATGATCGTTCCGTATGCATTCTTATTTAATGTTGTCTGTTTCCTTTTTAGTATTGGTTTTGGTAAAGCTACAAAATTATCAATTCGTGATGCTTTTACCATTGCAATTGAAGTCTCATTGCATAACACAACGTTGGCGTTATTAATAGGAGGAACACTGCTTAAAAATCAAGACATGGTGAAACCAGCGTTAATTTATTCTATGTTTTCGTTTTGGTCGGCTTTGTTGTTTGGATTTATTACAAAATGGGTTTATAAAAGCAAATTTGAAGAATAGTTCTTATTTTAACAGTATTTTTATTTTGTTAAAACCACTTCAAATACCAATACACAAGACTAAATTTCTTTAGACTATGTATTTATTTACTATTGTTTTACAGTAAAATACAAGATGCATCATTTATAAAACGGTCTTTGTATTTTTCAATTGCAGGAACTTCAGGTAAAAAGATAGAAATGCCTGTTTGCGATTCCATATATATATTTACTTTAACAAGTTTATATTTTGCTAGAAATTCTAAACGTTCTTTTGAAATAGTGTAATATGTCTTTACACATCGAAAATCAGAAGGACAATCTTGTGTTTTAGCTTCAACGGTTTCGTATGGTTTAATCGTTATAATGCTGTCGTTTTCTAAGAATAACTCGATTTTTGTTTTTGGACTAATTTGTACTTTCTTAAAACTGAATGGCACTAAATATCCTGAGTAGAAAAAAACTTTACAATACATGAAAAAATCATTTTCTACTTTAACGAAATTAAAATTAACAGAAATGTCTTGAGGCATTGATTGTTGTTTGAAATTTGGGTCATTAAAGGCTGCATATTGAATTAATTTTGTATTCACCTTCATTATGTCGTCTTTAAAATCCTTTTTGGGGAATTTAGGGAATTTACATTCTTGCGAAAAAGAAAGAAAGCCACTGAATATCAGTAGGTAAAAGAATGAAATTTGAATTATCTTTTTAGTATTCATTTATAATTAATGTACTGTATAAAACGAATATTATTCCGTTTTAAAATTAGAAATAAAACGTTCAATCTGTTTAATGTTTTTCATGGCCGCACTTAATTCAAACTTACTATTAATATCCAAACAATGAATTGGTAAAGTTGTTAGTTTTTTAATTGCATCAACATCATCAATTGTTATTCCGCCACTTAGGAAAAAAGGCTTTTCCCCTTTATAGTTTTGCAAAATAGTCCAATCGAATTTTAATCCAGTACCACCATGTGATAGGGCTTTGGTGTCAAATAAGAAATAGTTGCAAGCTTCATTGTAATCGTTTAAACTCGTAAAATTGAAGCATTCATCAATGCCAAATGCTTTAATGATTTCAATGTTTTTATTGGCAAATGTTTTGCAAAAATAAGGACTTTCGTTGCCATGCAATTGAATTGCATCGAGGTTATAGGTTTTGATTTTTGAAAGAATGTATTGTTCTGAAGCATTGACAAAAACACCTACCTTTTTGATGTGCGATGGAACTAAATTGGTATTCATTGCATCGAAATCTTCGCCTACAAAACGGGTTGATTTCGCAAAGAAGATAAATCCGATATAGTTAATTGGTAATTGACACAGATTCGCAATATTTGCAGAATCTCGCATTCCACATACTTTGATATTCATTGTTTTATGTAATATGTTTTAATACCTCAAAGGTAATATATCCCCAGAAAATATATCGTATGAGTTTGCCAATAAAAATAAACAAAGCCATTTTACCAAAATGACAGCGGAAGAATCCGAGAGCAACAGCCATAACATCGCCAACGAAGGGAAGCCAAGAAAGCAAAGCCATCCACACGCTATATTTCACAATTCGAGGTTGCCATTTTAGAACTTTTTCCTCTTTTATTTTAAGCCATTTCTCACGACCAACATAACCAAGCCAAAAACTGCTGAGACTGCCAAGCCAGTTTCCAAAGGTAGCAACGACAATACAGATTTTAATGTCGAGTCCGGCATAAATAAGGGCAATCATAATGCCTTCGGAACTCAATGGAATAAGAGTTGCAGCAACAAAACTGCCTATAAAAAGTCCGAGATATCCGTATTGAATGAGCCAGTCGAGATGCATTTGATAAATTAAAACACCCTCCAAACTCCCAAAGGGAATATGGAGGGTGTTTAGTTTTATGTGTATGAGATAATTACTTTCTTAATTTTTCATCCATTGCTTTTGCAGCTTTTTTCCCGTCGCCCATTGCAAGAATTACTGTTGCACCACCACGAACAATATCGCCACCAGCAAACAGCATTGGAATGTTCGATTCCATTGTTTCTTCGTTTACTTCTATGGTTCCCCATTTCGAAATTTGTAAGCCTTTTACGCTTTGTTGGATTATAGGATTTGGCGAAACGCCAACGCTTACAATCACTAAGTCAACGGGAACGGAATACTCTGACTTTGGAATTGCTCTAAATGCTCTTCGTCCAGATTCATCGGGAGCTCCCAATTCCATTTTTTGAACGATCATTTCATTTACTTTTCCTTTTTCATCGGCATTGTACCGAACAGGATTGGTAAGACACATGAAAATAATTCCCTCTTCTTGTGCATGACGAATTTCTTCGAGGCGAGCTGGCATTTCTTCCAACGATCGACGATACACAATCATTGCTTGTTCAGCTCCTTGGCGTTTGGCTGTGCGAACTGCATCCATTGCTGTATTTCCACCACCAATGATAGCGATTTTTTTGCCTTTAAGAATAGGAGTGTCGTAACCTTCACGTCCGGCTCCCATCAAATTGATGCGGGTAAGATATTCATTTGCCGAAAAAACTCCTGTTAGGTTTTCTCCAGGAATATTCATGAATTTAGGTAAACCTGCACCACTTCCAACAAAAACGGCTTTAAATCCAAGTTCTGTCATCTCATCAATTGTTATTGTTTTTCCAACAATAACATTGGTTTCGAATATGATTCCAAGTTTTTTAAGATAATTTATCTCATGATCGATAACGTTATTTGGCAATCGAAATTCAGGAATACCATATTTTAGGACTCCACCAATTTCGTGTAATGCTTCGAACACGGTAACGTCATAACCTCTCATTGCCATATCGCCAGCAAAGGATAAACCAGCAGGACCAGAACCAACAACGGCAACTTTCATCCCGTTCTTTGTAACTTTAGGAACTACTTGCACACTGTTTTCGCGTTCATAATCGGCAACAAAACGTTCCAAATTACCAATTGCAACTGGTTCTTGTTTTAATTTTATAGTGTAGAAACATTCTTTTTCACATTGACGTTCTTGTGGGCAAACTCGGCCACAAACTGCTGCTAGTGAACTCGTTTCTTTAATAACCTGTGCAGCTTCAACGAATTTGCCAAGTTCTATTTGTTTCACAAAATCGGGAATCGATATTTCAACAGGACAACCAGTTATACAGGTTGGATTTGGACAATCGATGCAACGTTGTGCTTCAACTAATGCTTGTGCTTCCGTAAATCCTTTATTTACTTCAACGTTCGATTTATTTCTAATCTCTGGAGCAGTTTCGGCCATGTGATTCCTTTTAATCAACATGCGTTCTTTAACTTGTTTTGATTTTCGTAAATCTTCACGCCAAGCTTCATTTCGTCTTGCTTTGCGTATGTTTTCTGCTTCCAACATTATTTTAACGAATTACAGTTATTCATTGCTTCTATTTCTATTTCCTTGTAAGCTCCTAATCGTGAAAGCATTTCGTCGAAATTAACTTTATGTGCATCAAATTCAGGGCCATCAACACATACAAATTTGGTTTCTCCTCCAACACTTACTCGACATGCTCCACACATTCCTGTTCCATCTACCATAATGGTATTTAAACTGGCAACGGTTGGGATATTATGTTTTTGTGTTAAATCTGAAACTGCTTTCATCATAATTGCAGGACCAATTGTTAAGACAAGATCAACTTTTTCGGTAGAAATAATTTTTTCAATACCATTTGTTACTAAACCTTTGTCGCCGTATGTTCCATCATTTGTCATGATTAAAACTTCGCTTGATGCTGCTCTGATTTGTTCTTCGAGAATAACCAAATTCTTGCTTCTTGCTGCAAGAATTGTAATAACTTTATTTCCAGCTTCTTTCATTGCTCTAATTATTGGTAACATTGGAGCTAATCCAACACCACCACCAGCAGCAATTACAGTTCCAACGTTCTCTATATGGGTCGCATGTCCCAATGGACCAACAAGATCATCAACAAAGTCTCCAATTTGTAAATCAATCAATTTTGACGATGAAACGCCAACTCGTTGAATGATTAAATCTATGGTTCCTTGTTCAAGGTTTGAATCAACTATTGTAAGTGGAATTCTTTCTCCTTTTTCGCCAACTTTAACGATAACAAAATGACCAGCTTTCCTGTTTTTTGCGATTCGTGGTGCTTCTATTGTTAGCTGAAATACATTTTCCGAAAATTGTTTCTTGTCAACTATTTTGTTCATGCGATTAGATTACTAGTACATTATTGAGTCCCAAAAATACTCTTTATTTCTTTATCTTAATCCGATTTTATTGAAAAAATATCTAGGTTTTTTACTCAATTTTAATGAGCAAATATGGGATACAATTCTTTTATTTATTCAATTTTTATTTGGTTAAAAAAAATCCTCAATTCCTTGTTGCAGAAGTTGAGGACTTTTAATGTTTACTGTTATATTTTTATTCAGAACAATTACAAACTAAATTTCTATCGCCATGAGCATCATTTATTCTTGATACGGTTGGCCAATATTTATTTGCTGAAGAATCGACAAAGGGGAATACTGCTTTTTGGCGTGTATATGGTCTATCCCAAGTTTCAGATGTTACAACGAGTGATGTATGAGGTGCATTCTTCAAAACATTATTGGTTTGATCTGCTTTACCAGCTTCTATTTCGGCTATCTCTTCACGTATCGAAATCATAGAATCGATGAAACGGTTCATCTCTTTTAATGATTCACTTTCAGTTGGTTCAACCATCAACGTGTCGTGAACAGGGAATGACACTGTTGGAGCATGAAATCCATAATCCATTAATCGTTTAGCAATATCGGTTACTTCAATACCAGCCGTTTTCTTAAATTCATGACAGTCAAGAATCATTTCGTGAGCACAACGACCGTTTTTATTGGTATACAGAATAGGGTAGTAGGCTTTCAGATTTTCAGCAATATAATTTGCATTGAGAATTGCCATGGCAGTAGAATGTTTCAAACCATTATCACCAAGCATTTTGATGTATGCGTATGAAATAATTAAAACCAAAGCACTTCCATAAGGAGCAGATGATAATGAAACATTATTTTCTTCCCAAACTTTTGGCGATGGAAGGAATTGTTCAAGTCCTTTGCGAACTAAAACGGGACCAACGCCTGGACCGCCACCGCCATGAGGAATAGCAAATGTTTTGTGTAGATTTAAGTGGCAAACATCAGCACCAATACTTGCAGGACTTGTAAATCCAACTTGTGCGTTCATGTTTGCCCCATCCATATATACTAATCCACCGTTTTGATGTATTACGTTTGTCATTTGCAGAATTTCTTCTTCAAAAACACCATGTGTCGATGGATACGTAATCATTACACCAGCAAGTTTTTCTTTATGTTCCTGAGCTTTTTGAATCATTGCATCAACGCTGATATTTCCGTTTTCATCGCAAGGAATAGTTATCGTTTCAAATCCTGCCATGATTGCACTAGCAGGATTTGTACCATGTGCTGATGATGGAATTAAAATAATATTTTTGTGTCCATTTCCATTTGCTTTGTGGTAAGCTTTTATTGCTAAAAGTCCGGCATATTCGCCAGATGCTCCTGAGTTTGGTTGGAAACTAATTCCACCAAATCCCGTTATTTTTAAAAGTAATTCAGACAGTTCGTTTATAATTTGCAAATATCCTTCAGTCTGGTCATTTGGTACAAAAGGATGGATACCACCAAATTCATCCCAGCTTAAAGGAAGCATTTCGGTTGCAGCATTTAATTTCATGGTACATGATCCAAGTGGAATCATCCCGTGAACCAACGAGAAATCTTTGTTTTCTAATGATTTAATATAACGCATGATGTCTGTTTCGCAACGGTAAGCATTGAAAACTTCTGCTGTTAAAAAATCACTTTCTCTAATAAACGAATTAGCAAATCCAACTTTCGATAAAGTAGACGTTTTTATTGCTTTTAACCCTTTTGCTTCTGCAAATATCGCAAGCAATAATTTTACATCGGCAATTGATGTTGTTTCATCAAGACTGATTGAAATAGTTGTGTTTTTATAGTTAAGGTTTACACATTTGGCAAGTGCAATTTCTTTGATTTTTGCAATTGAGTCAGTTACAATCGAAATGGTGTCGAAGTAGTTTTTATTCTCTACGGTATAACCAAGAGCTATTAGGCTTTCGGCTACTATTACTGTTAAATTCGCAATTGTTGTTGCAATATTGACTAAGCCTTCTTTTCCATGATAAACGGCATACATTCCCGACATATTTGCCAATAATGCTTGCGATGTACAAATGTTCGAAGTTGCCTTTTCACGTTTTATGTGTTGTTCTCTTGTTTGTAATGCCATACGTAATGCAGGGTTTCCTGCAGCATCGATAGACATACCAATGATACGACCGGGCATTTTACGAGTGAACTCATTACTTGTCGCAAAGAAACCAGCATGTGGACCACCAAATGCCAGTGGTAAACCGAAACGTTGTGTTGAACCAACAACAACATCAGCTCCCCATTCGCCTGGAGGTGTTAATAAGGTTAAGCTTAATAAATCGGCAGCAACACAAACTTTTGCTCCAGAAGTATGAAGTTGCTCTGTGAATGTTTTAAAATCATATATTTCGCCTTTTGCATCAGGATATTGGATAAGTGCACCAAAGATTTTTTCCGAAGGATTTAGCGTTTTCCAATTGCCAGTTACAATTTCGATTCCAAGTGCCTTTGCTCTGATTTTTACCACATTTGTTGTCTGGGTAAATACTTGAGCATCAATAAAGAATTGATTTGCACCAGCTGTTGTTTTTTGTTTGCTACGGTTATTCCAAAACATAAGCATAGCTTCAGCTGCAGCTGTTCCTTCGTCAAGTAGCGATGCATTTGAAATTGCCATTCCGGTCAAATCAATAATCACTGTTTGATAGTTCAAAAGAGCTTCCAAACGTCCTTGTGAAATTTCTGCTTGATAAGGTGTATATGAAGTATACCAGCCCGCATTTTCAAATAAATTACGTTTTATAACTGAAGGCATTATCGTACCATAATATCCTTGACCGATAAAGTTTTTATATAATTTATTTTTTGAAGCTATAGATTTTATCGTTTGCAAATAATCGAATTCACTAATTGCATTGCCAACTCCCATTTCTGATTTATTGATAATTGCAGAAGGAATTACTTGCGACAATAATTCGTCGATTGACTTGCACGATACGCTTTCAAGTAGTGTATCAATATCGTTTTGTAATGATCCAACATGTTTATTTACAAATGCTTGACTTGACATCTTTGAGTAATTTAAGTATTTAAATAGTTTTAATTTTACTAGTTCAAAGATATACTTTATCTTTACTTCGTTATTTCAAACATTTCAAGAATTATGAACAAACTGTTAGTATTCCTCCTCGTCTTTTTAACTTTTGGAAAGATTTCTAAAGCTCAAGATACAATTTTTACTATTGAAGGCAAACGTATTGTAGCTCAAAAGATTGAAATCAATAATGATAATGGAAACTATATCTGTTATAAAATTAATGGAAAATCTAAAAGCATAAATCGTAATCGAATTTATGCAATTACCGATTCAACAGGTAAAAAAATAATTTTTTATACTAAAATTGCAACTTCCGCTGAGAATTCTTTTTTTTATGCAAAAAGCATTAAAAAAAATGATCATTTACAGAAATATTATTATCAAAACGTAGATGGAAAGAATGATTCAATAGACATTAAAAATGTCTTTTCTATTTCAGATACTAATGGAATCAGAAAAATATATTATAGCACATTTTGTTTAGTTAATAGGGAATTAATTTTTGGAAAGAACATTAAAATAGATAAAAAAGAAGGTAAATATTTCTTTCAAACAGCCCTAAACCATTATAAAAGTCTTAAAATAAAGGATGTATATACAATAACAGATTCAACCTATAAGATTTTAGTTTTTTATAACACGATAGAATTAATAAACAAAAAAGTTGTTTTTGCAAAGCAAATAATTAAAATAAAATATGATAGTTGTTATTATCAATCAATTGATGGTCAGTTAGGTAAAATCAAAATGGCTGATGTCTTTTCAATTAGTGATACAATAGGGAATGTGAAATTTTATTATAATTCAATAGTTTCGCTAGAAGGTGAAAATATTATTACTAAAAGTTTTAGAAAAACGGGAACCAGTGAATGTTTTTATGGTGATTTACGCGGAAATGAAAAGGAAATTGACATTGACGATATCTTTTCTGTTCGTGATACATTGGGGAAAGAAACCGTTTATTATAAACAAGATACCTTAAAAGGTTTTTATGATAGTCCAGAAGAAATGAAACAATATGTTTATGGAATGGTTGATGCTAAAAAACAATATAAGGCTCCATTTTATACCTATGTTGGAGCTGGAGTTTCTTTATTTGCAGTTACAGGAATTGTAACGTCGGGTGTTGGTTATCTTTTTTGGACCCCTTTAATTCCTGTTGTTTATACTGGTATTATTTTAAAGTCCAAGCCGAATGTTGAGCAAATTACAAATGCCATTCCTGAAAAATTAAGAACAGAAAAATATTTTACTGGATACATTACTCAAGTGAAACGAAAAAGAGTTAATAATGCAATTTTAGGCTCAGTTGGTGGACTATTTCTTGGTTGGATTGGCTTTTTCGCTATTGATGGTTTGTAATAAACGGTCGATTTCCTTTCCCATTCTAAAATCGTTTTCTATACTAAAAAATGAAGTTGCTGGATGAAAATTGAGCAGATGAAATTGCCTTGAGTAGCAAGTAATATTTTATTGAAATAAAGAATTATATAGGAATAACGTTGACTTGTTGTGCAAGCTTTAAAATACAAAAATAGAATCGAGCATTCGACAAAAATGCGTGCAACGAGTGAAAAACGGTGCACAATGGTATCATAAGCGTTTTTTTTGTCTTGATTTTTTGTCGCTTTTTTGTCAAGAAAAAATTTTAACAAGAGAATAGAATCTCATTACGGTTTAGTTTTAGATCCTAATTACTAAATTATAAACAGTTGAAATATATAAAACAGAAAACCCCGTCTATTATCGATAAACGGGGTTTTTCTATATGAGTGATTTATGAATTATGGTTTTGGTAATAATACTTTTCTAGAAAGTTTGTATTTACCTTTATCCATTCCAATTAGTTTTACTTCTATTTTATCACCAACAGCTAAAACTTCTTCAACTTTATCAAGTCTTCTCCATTCTATTTCTGAAATGTGGCAAAGTCCGTCGATTCCTGGTAGGAACTCAACAAATGCTCCAAATGCTTGAATGTTTTTTACAACACCAGTAAAGTTTGCACCAATTTCTGGTTCAGTAGTAAGAGCTTTGATGAAAGATATTGCCATATCGATGCTTGCTGCATTGTTACCACAAATTTCAACTTCACCTTGGTTTCCAACTTCTTTGATTGTAATGATTGTGTCAGAACGTTTTTGAAGATCTTGAATAACTTTTCCTCCTGAACCAATTACTGCACCGATTTGATCTTTCTCGATATATAACTTAACGATTCTTGGAGTATGTGGTTTGTAATCTTCGCGAGGAGCAGAAAGCGTTGATAAAATTTTGTCCATGATATGAAGACGACCTTTTTTCGCTTGTTCTAAAGCTAAACGTAAAGTTTCAAAAGAAAGTCCGTCAACTTTTATGTCCATTTGAGTTGCAGTGATACCTTTCGTAGTACCGCAAACTTTAAAGTCCATATCGCCTAAATGATCTTCTTCTCCTAAAATGTCAGATAAAATCGCAAAACGATTTGTTTTATTACAAGAAATCATTCCCATTGCAATACCTGTAACTGGACGGACGATTTTAACACCAGCATCCATTAGAGCTAATGTTCCAGCACATACCGTCGCCATTGATGAAGAACCATTCGATTCTAAAATATCAGATACAACACGAACAACATATGGGTTGATTTCTGGTCCAGGTATCATTCTTTTTAATGCACGATGTGCTAAGTTTCCGTGTCCAATTTCTCTGCGACTCAAACCTCTAGGAGATTTAGCTTCGCCAGTAGCAAATGGAGGGAAGTTATAATGTAATAAGAATCTTTCAGTTCCGCGGAATAATACATCGTCGATGATTTTTTCATCTAACTTAGTACCTAATGTTACAGAAGTTAATGATTGTGTTTCACCTCTTGTAAAGATAGCCGAACCATGAGCAGCTGGTAAATAATCTACTTCACTCCAAATTGGGCGGATTTCTTCAGTTCCACGTCCATCAAGACGTTTTCTTGTGTCTAATACGTAATTTCTAACGGCATGTTTTTCTTCATCATGGAAGAATAAATCTATAAGTTTACCATTATAAGAATGACCTTCGCCTAAACTTTCAATAAATGCTTTTTTAACAGCTTTAAATGCTTCGCTGCGTAAGTCTTTATTGGTGATTCCTTGATTTACGACGTCATATAATTTTGCGTAACAGAAATCGTGAACTTTTTGTTGAAGAACATCATCGCTTAAATGATCTTCATATGTACGAGTTACTGTTTTACCAGCTAGTACTTTTAATTCTTCTAATGCTTGACATTGTTGTTTGATTGCGTCATGAGCAATTTTTATTGCTTCTAACATTTCTTCTTCCGAAACTTCACTCATTTCGCCTTCTACCATCATAATGTTTTCTTTGGTAGCAGCTACAATGATGTCCATGTCAGCAATATCTATATCTGAAGCTAATGGGTTAACAATAAATTTACCGTCAACTCGAGCAACTCTCACTTCTGATACTGGTCCGTTAAATGGAATATCACTTACGGCAAGAGCAGCACTAGCAGCTAATCCAGCAAGAGCATCAGGAAGAATTTCTACGTCAGCCGAAATCAGGGTGATAGTAACAAAAACTTCAGCATGATAATTATCAGGGAATAATGGACGTAAAGCACGGTCAACAAGACGAGATACTAATATTTCGTAATCGCTAGCTCTTGCTTCTCTTTTCATAAATCCACCAGGGAAACGACCTGCTGCAGCAAATTTTTCTTTATATTCAACTGTTAATGGCATGAAATCAACGTCTGGTTTGATATCTTTTGCCGCACAAACAGTACATAGTAACATCGTGTCACCCATTTTTACGACAACAGAACCGTCAGCTTGTTTTGCAAGTTTGCCCGATTCTATTTGGATGGTGCGACCGTCACCTAAATCTATTGTTTTAGTTATTAAATTATACATCTGATTGAGCTTTTGTTGTTATTACTAAAAGGTATAAAACAATAGAAGGCAATCACGTGAATTGCCTTCTATCTCTATTTTTGAAATATGATTATTTTCTTAATTCCAATTCTTTAATGATAGCTCTGTAACGAGAAATATCATTATCTTTTAAGTAATCTAGAAGACTTCTTCTTTTTCCTACTAGTTTTATCAATGCTCTTTGAGTTACAAAATCTTTTTTATTTACTTTCAAAAGAGCTGTAAGATGATTGATTCTTGTTGTAAATAGTGCGATTTGAGATTCACTTAAACCACTGTTTGTTGCTGATTTGCCGTACTTTTCGAAAATAGACAGTTTTTGTTCTTTGGTCAAATACATAATGTCCGCTTAGTTTTAAATATATTCTTTTTCTTTCAATTTTTGACTGGCAAAGATACTTAATTATAAATAACGTTTGCAAATATTTTTACTGATTTTTTTGAGGTTTTCGCATATTTGTCGAACATAATTAAAAATTATCCTGCCCAACCATCTCTATCTAAGCTTCTATATTGAATTGCTTCTGCTAGATGATGTGGTTGAATCGTTTCACTTTCTTCCAAATCGGCAATGGTTCGCGACACCTTTAGTATCCTATCATACGCTCTTGCCGATAGTCCCAATTTTTCCATTGCTGTTTTTATTAGTTGTTGACAGGCAACATCAAGTTCACAATATTTTCTGATTTGTTTCGAACTCATTTGCGCATTGCAATGAATAGATTCGCTTTCCTTAAAACGTATTTCTTGCACTTGTCGTCCTATCATTACTCTCTTTCGAACCGTTTCGCTTGTTTCACTTTCTCGTACTTCCGATAGTTTGTCGAAGGGTACAGGAACAACTTCAATATGAATATCAATACGGTCGAGGAGTGGACCTGAAATACGACTCAAATATTTTTGTACAATCATAGAACTGCACACACATTCTTTTTCAGGATGATTGAAAAAACCACAAGGACAGGGATTCATCGATGCAACTAACATAAAACTTGCCGGATATTCTATCGCAAATTTTGCTCGTGAGATGCAAATGGTTCTATCTTCCAATGGTTGACGCATTACTTCCAAAACGGTTCGTTTAAATTCGGGTAATTCATCTAGAAATAAAACGCCATTATGTGCCAACGAGATTTCGCCTGGTTGTGGAAACGTTCCGCCGCCAACAAGTGCTACATCCGAAATTGTGTGATGCGGTGAACGATAGGGGCGGGAAGTCATTAACGATGTATCCTTATCTATTTTACCTGCAACGCTATGGATTTTTGTTGTTTCCAAAGCTTCGTGCAACGTCATTGGGGGCAAAATTGACGCAATTCGTTTTGCTAACATCGTTTTTCCTGCTCCGGGAGGGCCAATCATTATGATATTATGTCCGCCTGCTGCTGCAATTTCTAATGCTCGTTTTACGTTTTCTTGACCTTTCACATCGGCAAAGTCGCTTTCCGAAACATAGGCTTTTTCGAAAAATTCTTTACGAGTATCAATAATTGTTCGTTCTAGTTCACGTTTGCCATCAAGAAATCCTATGACTTCCATGATGTTTTCTACTCCATATATTTCTAAATCGTTGACTACGGCCGCTTCTCTAGCATTTTCTTTGGGGAGAATCATGCCCTTAAAACCTTCTTTTCGTGCTTGAATAGCAATGGGTAACGAACCTTTCATGGGTTGTATTTTGCCATCGAGCGAGAGTTCGCCCATGATGATGAAATTCTCGAGTAAATCATTTTTTATCTGATTTGACGCACCAAGAATTCCCATTGCAATTGATAAATCGTAGGCTGAACCTTCTTTTCTAATATCTGCTGGTGCAAGGTTAATGACTACTTTTTTCCCAGGAAGATTGTATCCATTGATTCTTAGTGCTGATTCAACTCGTTGTTGACTTTCTTTAACGGCACTATCAGGTAGTCCAACCATTAAAAAGTTAAGACCAATTGAAACATCAACTTCAACGGTTATTATGGTTGCATTTATCCCGAATACAGCTCCAGCAAAGGTTTTTACATACATGTCAAATAAATTTACCCATTGTTTGTAAGCAAATTTATCTATTAAATCGGTAATTACAAATTAGATTTAATAAAAATATATAGGCAGATTGAATCTATTTTGTTTCAATATATTCGAGCGGAGTTTTTCCATAGATTTTATTAAAGCTTCTTATATAATAAGTAGAGCTATTAAATCCGCATAAATCGGCTATTTCGTTTATATGGTATTTTCTTTGAATCAAATATTTAATGCTTCGTTTAATTCGAATGGTACGAATAAACTCGTTTACACTTTGCCCCGTTATACTTTTAAGTTTAGAATACAGCAAACTTTTGCTCATACCAACTTCTAGCGATAAATCGTCGGCACTTAAATTTCCATTGGTAATATTTTCTTCAATAAAATTTACGAGCTTGTCAATTAGTTGAGCATCAATTTGGTTCGAGGTTAAATCTGATGAAGAAAATTCTATTTCCGATATAAACTGTTTGCGTAAAAGTTCTCTACTGTTAATTACATTTGATATTATAGCCCAAAGCATTCTTGTGTTAAATGGCTTCGATAAATATGCATCAGCTTTGGCTTCTAAACCTTGAATTCTTGTTTGATCGTCGTTTTCGGCTGTCAATAAAATAATAGGGATATGACAAGTATTTCTTTGATTTTTTAGCGTTTTACAAAATTCTATTCCATCCATTTTGGGCATTCGAATATCGCTAATTATTATATCGGGAAATGTTTTATTTACTTCTGCCAAAGCTTCTTCGCCATTCGATGCTTCTGCAATTTCGCAGATTGAAGAAAATATTGTTTTAAGTACATTTCGTAACATTTCATCATCGTCGACAATAAGTATTCGCTTAATTTTTAGTGGACTAAAATCGAAAGTGTTATTTTCAACGATTGGTTGTGCTTGAATTATAGATTCTATTTTAACAGTCTTGGTTAATGGTAATGTTATGGTAAAACAAGTTCCTTTTTCTGGTTCGCTTGTTACGTTTATTTGACCATTATTTTTTTCTATAAATTCTTTGCAAATAATTAAACCAAGTCCAGTTCCCGATTCGTTGTTCGTTCCTTTTGTCGATTCATTTCCCGTTTTAAAAATATTTTCTAATGTTGAATTATCCATTCCAACACCATTATCGATAATCTGAATTGTTGCAGATTGCGAATCGCAACTTGTGAGAACTCGAATTTCGCCATTTTCTGGACTGTATTTTACAGCATTACTCAAAAGATTTCGAACAACAGTTTCTATCATGTTTTTATCGCACCAAACCGAAATTGAATCTGATGTTTCTAAAATAATTTTTTGGTTCTTATTAAGCATTTGTTGCATTACAAGCTTTTGTCCTGTTTCGATAATCGATTGAATCGAAACTTGAGATGGCTTATAGCTCATTGTTTGATTTTTAACTCTCGACCAATCTAATAAATTAAGTAATAAATCGTGAATACTTTGCGATGATTGATGTATGTAACCAAGAAACGTTTTAAGCTTTTCGGGTTTGTAGGAATCGAAATTTGTGGTCATTAATTCCGAGAAATTGAGCAAAGCACTAACTGGATTTCGTAAATCGTGAGCTATGATCGAAAAGAATTTATCTTTTGTTTTATGTAATTCGAGCAATTCGTTGTTCGAAATTTCGAGCGAATTTTTCTTTTCAATAAGTTCGTCTTGTTGTTTGACAATTTTGTCTGTTTGTCTTTGAGCTTCGATATTCAATTCTTCGAGTCTTTCGTTTTGTAAGCGTATTTCTTCGTTGCTTTCTAATAGCAAAGCATTCGATTCCGTTAATTCGACGGTACGTTGTTTAACCGCAATTTCCAATTCTGCATTTTTACGTTTTATGGCTTTTGTGCGACTTATAAAATAGAATCGGAAAGCAAGTAAAACGGTAAGTATAATGATAATTTTAAACGCTAAGGTTTTCCACCATGGTGGTATAATTTCTATTTGCAACGTTCGAGCTTGCGACCATTGCTTTTGATCGATAGAAGCACAGACTTTAAATGTATAGGTTCCAGGATCGAGGTTTGTGTAACTGGCTTTCGTTTCGTCGTCTACATACATCCAATCTTTGTCAAATCCTTCGAGTTTGTATCGATACGAAATTTTGTTTGTAGAACTTTGTTCACTGATTGTATATTCTATAGAAAACATCGATTGACTATATGGCAATTTTAAAAGCTTTTTTTCGCTGATGTTTGAGTCTAATAAACCATTCAAAGGTTGTTGTCGTTTATAAAAAATCGATAAGGAAATAATCTCTACTGATGTTGTTTTTTTTGTTTGTACAAGTTTTGAATTATCGAATGATATAAATCCATTTATACCTCCAAAATAGATTGTACCATTACTTGAAATAAAAGACGATCGTTCGGTAAATGCATTTGCATGCATATCGTAGCTTGTATTATAGACTTCGGAATTTCCTGTTTGTGGATTAAAATCGATAATTCCTTTCGATGAACTTAACCAAAGATGTCCATTTTTCGACTCAACCAAACTTTGAATTGATGTTGGTAAATGATATGCATTGCTACAAGAAATGAAATTTTGAGTTTTTTCATCTAAAACGGCCATTCCCTGCGACGTAAGCGCCCAAATACGTTTTGATTTCGTTTGCAAAACTTTAAAAACTGCTATATAATGCGAGTTGCCATTGTACATTGTAGGTAAGCTATAATGATAAACTTTCTGCATTTTCGAAATTCTATCTAAACCTTGATAACTACAAACCCAAATATCTCCATTGTTATCTTCATAATAACTAATTATCTGTTTATCAATAAAAATGGATGGTTTAAAACTGCCTTTGTTTGATTTTGTAAAAAGCTTTTTTGTTTTTTTATCGTAAATAGTCACACCCGATTTAAGCGATGCTATCCAAAGTCGATCTTTCGAATCGAATAATAAACTCTTTGTCGATTCTGTTTGAATTGGGTTATTAAGATCAATTATGTTATTTCCTTCAATCTTACAATGCATCACCCCTCCATTCCAAGTCGACACCCAAAAACTTCCATCATTGTCGCTTGCAATATCGGTTACTGCATTATCTGGTAATCCGTCTTTTGTGGTAAAATAATTAAAGCTTCGAGATGTTGTATCCATCAAATTTAATCCACCACCATCGGTACCAACTAAGATTTTGTTTTTTGCTTGAGCAAACGAGGATACGGTATTATTCGATAAAAATAATCCATTCATCGTTCCCGAAATGTATTGCGAAATTAGCGATGTACCGTAATTAAATCGTAATACTCCACCACGATGTGTTGATATCCATAGATTTTTATTCTTATCTTGAATTATACAACTTATTGTATTAGAGCTTAATCCGGTTTGATTTGTTTTATCTGTTTTATATTGCGTAAAATGATTTGATTTACTATCATACAGAAGTAATCCTATATTTACCCCAGCTATCCAAAAGTTATTATCATTATCGTGGAAAATACTAAATATTTCATCTTGTATTTTTTTGTTGTCTACAATAATTGGGATGTTCTCGAAACAATCTTTATCCTTATTTAATCGAAAGAGACCGCCATAATTTGTACACGCCCAAAGTATTCCATATTTATCGACACTAAAATTAAAAACAATAATTTCGGATGTTTTCGTATTCGACGATAATTGCAATTTGTATTGTTTAATGATTGATCTTTTTTCAATATCAAATAACAGTATTGCATTTCCTTCGGTTGCTATAAAGACCTTTTTATCATCAACACGATAAAAATCTCGAATTGATATTTTAGGAATGACACATTTTAGTTGTTTTGTTTTTTCGTTGAAAAGGAATAAACCTTGATAATTGCCAATATAAAACTGTGATGGTCGTATTTCGAGAAATGTAAAAATTTGAGTTTTCTTGAAAATACCTGTTAACATTACTCGGCTAAAATTATCTGTAGCACGATTATATATTGCCAAATTGCCATTTTCCGTTCCTATCCATAAACGCTTTTGACTATCTTCATACAAGCTATGGATTTCATCATCGGGAATTGATGTCGAATCGTTCGTTTTATTGTAAATCCTTACGGTATTTCCCATAATACAGCATAAACCTTTGCGACCAGCAATCCAAATATATCCTTTATAATCTTGCAATACAGATTCAGCAATACCACCAACAAAATTTTCGGGTAAATCTGTTCTTTGAAAAGCAATAACCGGCGATTGTGCCTTGCTTATTGCATAAGAAATTACAATAAAAGAAAATAAAAAGACCAGTTTACGTTGGTTTATAATCATAATGTACATTCTTATTTTACTTGCTTCTACGTTGTGCTAGTAAGTATTGTTTTTGGAAAATAGTACGATTATTAAAAATTATAGTACGATGGTTTAGACCATTGCTAATCTACTTTTGTTAAAGGGTTTTACTAATATTAAAATCATTAAAAATAAAAGTAAATATACGGAAATGAAAAAGAGTTTTATCGTTCTTCTGCTTTTTTTAACAGTCGATTATTTAAATGCACAAACTGCACCCGTTAATTCTCCAGTTGCGATACATGGTTCTCTTAAAACAAGTGGCAATAAAATTGTAGATAAAAATAATTCAGTTACCAGTTTGGCTGGAATGAGTTATTTCTGGAGTCAATGGTCGGGACAGTTTTATAATGCAGCTTGTGTCGATTGGCTTGTTAGCGATTGGAATTGCCAAATTGTTCGTGCTGCTATGGGGGTCGAATCGGGTGGTTATTTAGATTTCCCTGATGTTGAAAAACAAAAAGTATTTGCCGTAGTCGATGCAGCCATAAAAAATGGAATATATGTGTTAATAGATTGGCACGAAGAAAATGCCGTTTATCATCAGGCGCAAGCAATTGCATTTTTTCAGGAAATGGCAACTAAATATGGCTCCTATCCAAATGTTATTTACGAAATATATAACGAACCACTCGATACATATAACTGGAGTACACAAATAAAACCCTATTCGCAAGCTGTTGTAAATGCTATTCGCGCAATCGATCCCGACAACCTTATAATAATAGGAAATCGTAACTGGGATCAGCATCCAGTAGAATGTGCAAACGATCAAGTTATAGGAACAAATCTGGCTTATACATTGCATTTTTATGTAGGAACACATTATCAATCGCTTAGAGATGAAGCTAAAGCTGCGTTAAATTTAGGCATTCCACTTTTTGTAACAGAATGGGGTTTGTGGGGAAGCGATGCCGAACTCGACACTTGGGTTTCGTTTATGCGCGATAATAATTTAAGTTGGTGTAATTGGAGTATCAATACAAAAGTCGAATATTCATCGGCACTTGGACCCAATGCAAGTGGAACTGGAAATTGGCCCGATGCAGATTTAACATCTATTGGTTATAAAGTTCGCGATTATATACGTGGATGGGCGCCTAAACCTTGTACTACTGTTCGAAAAGCCTATACCACAATGACAATTCCTGGAACAATCGAAGCCGAAAACTATGATATTGGCTGTCCAGGAACTTCGTATTTCGATGCCGATGGTTCGAACCAAGGTGGCAAATATCGTAACGATGCAGTCGATATTGAAACATGTTCCGATACGAGTGGAATGTATAATGTTGGTTATATCGACAATGGAGAATGGCTCGAGTATACTATTTCGTCGGTTCAATCGGGTAAATACTCTATTTCGTGTCGAGTTGCAAGTTTTAATTCTACCGCAACAAAATCGATTGATGTGTATCTCGATAGTTTGAAAATTGCAACTGTTCCCATTACTTATACTGGAGGTTGGCAAACTTGGCAAACCGTTACTGTAAATGATATTTCGATAAGCGGTGGAATAAATAAAGTGCTTCGACTTCAAGCTGTTGGAGGTTTGTTTAACTTAAATTCTGTTACGTTCAATCAATCTCTTTCTACCCAAACTATTGCGTTACAAAAAGGATGGAATATTATTTCGACCTACGTTGTTCCAACCGATAGTTCTATCGCAACTATGTTTAACGGACTTGATGTTGCTGAAATAAAAACAACTGATTCTTTTTGGCGAAAAAATCAAAATCAAGCATTTAATACTTTAACAAAAATTGCATCGAGAAAGGCTTATTTGGTAAATATGAATGTTGCTGGAACTCTAACTATTTCTGGCAGTTCGACACAACAAATCTTTCAAAATCCTACGGGATTGAAAACAGGATGGAATCTTGTTCCAAGTCCAGGTTCATCAAAAACTATTCTTCAAAGCGATTGTCCAAATGCAGTATTAATAAAAGATTTACATTCTTATTGGTTACCGAATGGAAGTGGAAATCTTCAAATATGGGATGTTAATACAGGATATTTTATTAAGAGTAATTAATTGTTTAAATAGTAAAGCTATGGAACTGATAAAGTCGAGAAAACGTACTTTGGTACGTCAATCATTTTTGATTGTAGAGGGTGATAAAAAGGTTGAGGTTTCGTCGGAATATGCGTTGTTTAAAACAATTAAAACGATGTTGAAACAATGCAACGATAAAACCGACATTTCCATTAAAGCTTGCAATGCTTCAGAAAATATCGAAATATCATTTGCCAAAATTGCCAAAGCAAATAAAGATTCACAAACACATTTTCAACATTCAACATTTTGGAATAGTTCCGAATTGAATATGTGTAGTAGCGACGAGAAATTTCTTACTAAACTTCAATCTGCCATAAAATCGAATATCGATAAAAGCGATTTGTCTGTCGAATTTTTATCCGACTCTCTAGGAATTAGCCGTGTTCAGATGTATAGAAAATGCATCACTATTTTGGGAATTTCTCCAGGAACATATATTAAAAAACTTCGAATAGAATATGCTGCAGCTTTGCTTCGTCAAAATAAATTCCGCATTTCGGAAATTGCTTACAATGCAGGCTTTTCCGATCCACATTACTTTAGTATTTGCTTCTCGAAAGAATTTGGAAGCACTCCTTCGCAATGGTTAAAAAATATAGATTTTCACCTTTAATTTTAATAATTATGAAATAGCCATGAACGACAAGTTGCAAACAATGTGAGCAAAAATATATCATGCAAATGCTTCGACAAGCTCAGCATGACATACGAACTACGATTAACTACGTTGAGCTCGCAAGCTCGGTTGTCACCCTGAGCTTGTCTAAGGGTCTTATATCTCTATTAATTACTAAATTATATAAATATGAAATATTTTACAAATCGTTTCTTTTGCCTAAATGTTTTGATTCTTGTATTAATTGTTGGAATTCAAAATAGTTCGCTTTGCCAAACATTACCGTATACTTTCAAAAATAATTCAGCATATGCCGATAACGAAATTTATATTGGACTTGTCGGTAAATTTCCAGGAATGGGCGATGTTTGGATGAATATGCTTACAAGTCAGTTGAAAACAATGAGTTATTCCGATAATACGGTTGCTGGTCCATCTTGGGCTAATACTCCCGATGGTAAAAATAAATACTCTGCTATATTCTTTAAATTAAGCGACATAACAAATAAAACTATAAATATTCCGCAAGGTCTTTTTGGTTGCAGGATATTTATTTCATTCAAATCGCCAATGTTTATTTATTTTCATCAAGCAGGTGGATATGCTGGTGCTAACCTGCAAAATGCAAGCGATCCAAATGACGGAATTCGTTGGGAATTGGTAGAACTTACTTGGGGCGATGCTGGTTTGTGGACAAATACAAGCCGAGTTGATGCATATCAATATCCAATGGGATTGGAAGTTACAGGCTATAGCGGTGGCATGACAGGCACCTATGCACAATCGTACAATGCAAAAATAAATAGTGGTGCTAGTCCAAATGTAAATGCAAAAATTGGCGAATTACTCACACATCAAACTATTTTGGACTTATGGACAACCAGCGTTGATGCATCATATTATGGATGTAAAACTATCAAAACACATTCGATGGACAATCAACCAATAATAGAACAACCTTCAAAAATTCCCGATTTTAAACCGGGAGCAACGTATGGTAATTATTTTGCTTCATACATCGATGATATTTGGTCAACGTATCGAAATAAAGATCTATATCTAAATATTGGCGATCGAGGAACATGGCGTGGAAGAGTTACTGGCGATAGGTTCGACTTTTACGATCCTGCCGATAATTCGCAAGCTACTATTTATTCCAAACCAACAACAACAAATGCCATTGAAGGATCGGGAGCTTTAGCAACAACGCAAGCAACTGCTCCATCTCAAAAATACGACGAAGATCTTATGATTCAAGCTCAAGTTTGTGCAGCTATTAACCGACATGCAATCTATACCAATGCAGCTGTTGGCGAGGTGCAATATAATGTTGATGAATCTCGCTATTTTAAATTTGCACCATTTAATCAATATGTAAACTTTTTCCATAATTCACAAATAAGCTACAACTCTAAAACCTACGCTTTTGCTTACGACGATGTTGGCGATCATTCGTCGACTATTCAATGTACATTTCCTACAAAAGTGCTTGTTGTAATTGGAGGTTATGGAACAGACAATGGTCCCGTTGCAAATGCAGGAGTCGACCAGTCGGTTCTCGATACCAACAAAAATGGAAGCGAATCGTTAACGCTTGATGCATCAAAAAGTACCGACAAAACGGGAACGATTGTCGACTATATTTGGAAAGAAGGAAATACACAAATCGCAACTGGGGTAAAACCTACGGTTAATCTTTCCATAGGAACACATACAATTACTGTTGTCGTAACTGACAATGTTGGTAAAACGGCAAGCGATGATGTTAAAATAACTGTTCTTCCCAATGGTCAAACAGCATTCAAAACCTTAACGATTCCAGGAACAATAGAAGCCGAAGATTACGATTATGGTGGACAAAATATTTCGTATTACGATACGCAAACAGGCAATATCGCAGGTGCAGGAGTTTACCGTCAAGACGATGTTGATATTGAAAGTAATAGTACTGGTTACCATGTAAGTTATATAGCAGATAAAGAATGGACTGAATATACAATCGCAACGGTAGAATCTGGTATTTATAGCATAAAACTTATGACAACAAGTGATAATGCTGTTACAACAAAAAGTGTTGCCGTTTCACTAAATGGAATTTCACTTGGTTCCGTTACACCAACATCTACAGGTTCGTGGAACTCAAATTGGCAAACGTTAACTTTGTCAAATATTCAAATTACTGGAGGAACAAATCAGGTTTTACGTCTTTCGTTTTCTGGTGGTGAGTTTAATTTCGATAAGGCTATTTTTGTTCAAGATGCTAAAATCGATTGTAATGGTGATCTTAATGGTACCGCATATAAAGACAATTGCAATACATGCGTTGGTGGAAAAACCGGATTAAATCCTTGTGCAACACAGACTCTCGTTTTAACCTCTGGTTGGAATCTTGTGTCGTTCAATGTTGCAACAACTAACCAAAGTATAACATCAGTTTTTGCAGATGTAATGGCTAATGTTGCAACAATTAAAAATCAACAAGCATTCTATTCTCCTTCATTACCATTGTATTTAAATAGCTTAACAACTATCGATTTAACCGAAGCATATCTAGTAAAAATGAATAAACCCGATACGATTATTCTTCAAGGGACAGTTACCAGTTCATTGTCGAAGCAATTGCATTCTGGTTGGAATTTATGTGGTTATCCTAAACAATTAAAAATAGATTTACCTACAGGATTGAATTCAATTTCGACGAACCTGCTTATCACAAAGAATTTCGATGGATTTTATGTACCCGGTTCAACAGCAAATAGCATCAAAGATTTGATACCTGGTGATGGATATTTTATAAAAGTAGATAAGGATTGTATTTTGAATTATTAATTAATACTATTTGGATCTGAAGAATTGTTAAAATCAATCTCCCAACCCTGTTGAATTCGTCGATTGCTTCGCAATTCGCCAAGAGGACTAAAACAGCCAACGAACGTAAAGCCCCCTTGGCGAAGGAGGTTGGGGGATTGAATGTTTATATAGGTAGAATTGTTTTAACATTATTTTGCATGATGAATTTACAATGATAAGAATAACACACAAACAAGATAAAATTCGGCAACGGTAGTCACTTCGACTCCGCTCAGTGACCGAATGTTGGACGTTGAGCGGAGTCGAAACGTCAAGAAATATATTTTAAAAACATAAACGATGGAAAAAGTATCTATTTCAAAATCGAACAAAGACAGCAATTCTAAACTAGGAAATATGTTATTATTACTAGTCGCCTTCTTTTTATTATCCCACGTTTCATATTCTCAATATAATCAACTTGTATGGTCCGACGAGTTTAATGGAACATCGGTCGACCAAACAAAGTGGAATTTTGTTACGGGAAATGGTTGTCCCAGTCTCTGTGGTTGGGGAAATGGAGAATTAGAAAATTACACCGATGGTTCGAATAACGCCACTGTTGCAAATGGTGTTTTAACAATGACGGTGAAACACGAAACATCAAACGGTTCGCCCTTTACTTCATCAAAACTGGTAACATTAGGCAAATTTTCTAAAACCTATGGACGTTTCGAAGCCCGAATGCGATTGCCCAAAGGGGTAGGGATGTGGCCAGCATTTTGGATGTTATCGACAAATAATAACTGGCCAATGACTGGTGAAATCGATATCATGGAATATCGTGGCGATCAACCAAAAGTCGATTTTGGAACGTTGCATTACGGATTAGCATGGCCAAATAATAGATACGATGGAAATTCAATAACTTCGACAACCGATTTAGATCAAGACTTTCATATCTATGCCGTGGAATGGACTGCTGACGATATTAAATGGTATCTCGATAATACCTTATATAAAACAGAAACTCGCAATCCAAATTCATTAAATCCTGCAAATAATAATTCGTCAAATCTATGGCCTTGGAACAACGATTTTTATATAATTCTCAACTTCGCTGTTGGTGGTGGTTTTTGTGGAAGTCCATCGGAGTCACAAATACAATTAACCAAACCAACCTTCGAAATAGATTATGTAAGGGTTTACGACAAAACAACATATACCAAACCAGAACCATATAACGCAAATAGACTTGTAATTCCTGGTGTTATCGAAGCAGAAGAGTACGATAAAGGTGGCCCATCTATAGCCTATAACGACAACGATGCTGGTAATACTGGTGCTAAATTTAGAAACGATGATGTTGATATTGAATCTTGTTCCGATTTAGCTGGTGGCTACGACGTTGGATGGATGAATTCTGGCGAATGGCTCAATTATTCAGTCAATGTTAAAGAATCGGGAAATTACTCTTTTCTATTTCGTGCCGCAAGCTTAAATGGTGGAGGAACTTTACATATCGAGGTCGATGGAGTAAATCTTGGAAGTACAACCATTTCGTCGACCGGAAGTTGGCAAATTTGGGCAAATTCTGTTCTTAAAAATATTGCCTTAACAGCAGGAAATCATAATCTTAAAATCTTTGTCGATGCATCTGGTTTTAATCTTAACTCTATTGCTGTAGTCAAAGAATCGACCCAAACTCCCAATATTGGATTTCTGCATGCATCGGGAAAAACGATTGTAAATAATAATGGTAATTATATTATTCGAGCTGTAAATCTTGGAAACTGGATGCTTCAAGAACCATACATAATGAAGATGGATGGATTTGCAGGAACACAACACGAAATAAAAACATTTATTGAAGGACTTATTGGAGTTGATAAAACCCAACAATGGTACGATGCATGGTTGCAAAATTCGGTTCAAAAGTCCGATATCGATTCCATTGCTTCATGGGGTTTCAATACCGTGAGACTTCCAATGCATTATAACTTATTTACCCTTCCAATTGAACAAGAACCCGATTCAGCAAAACAAACGTGGTTAGAAAAAGGTTTTGCATTAACCGATAGTATAATTGCTTGGTGTACCGCAAATCATATTTACGTAATTTTAGATTTACATGCTGCTCCTGGTGGTCAAGGTCGTGAAGCAAGTATAAGCGATTACGATGTTTCTAAACCCTCGCTTTGGGAAAATCAAAGAAATGTGAATAAAACAATTGCTCTTTGGAAAATGCTAGCTGCACGTTATGCTCATAATCCTTGGGTTGGAGGTTTCGACTTGATAAATGAAACCTGTTGGTCGTTTTCTACCCCAAATAAAGGTTGGGACGAAACAGAAAATATTCCTTTAATGAAATTAATGACAGATCTTTCTTATGTTATAAGACAGGTCGATCAGAAGCATATTTTGTTTGTCGAGGGAAATAGTTTTGCCAATAATTACAGTGGATTAGCTCCAAAATGGGACGATAATATGGCATATAGTTTTCATAAATATTGGAACACTAATGATGTTTCGTCGCTCAATTTTATTTTTCAAATGCGCGATTGGCAAAACGTTCCAATTTGGTTAGGCGAAACAGGCGAAAACTCAAACTTTTGGTTTACAAAATGTCGCGAACTTATGGAATCTAACAATATTGGATGGTCGTTTTGGCCGCTTAAGAAAATTGCTTCGCTCAATAGTCCTTTTTCGGTAAAACAAACTGCCGGCTATCAAAAAATTCTCGATTATGGAAATGGAACAGCTTCGAAACCCAATAGCGATTCTGCATTTGTTGCTTTGATGGATTTAACCGAAAAACTTAAAACTCAAAATCTCGATTACAACAAAGATGTTATCGATGCTTTATTTCGTCAATTTGGAAATACTCAAACCAAACCATGGACAACGCTTACTGTTCCCGGAACAATAAATGCTCGCGAATACGATATGGGTTTGCAGGGATTTTCCTACAACGACAACGATTACCAAAATACAAACGGTGGTTCATGGAATAATGGATGGATCGGTCGAAACGATGGTGTCGATTTGCAATGGTCGAATACCGAAAAAGCATATACCATGGGTTGGACAAATGCTGGCGAATGGGTTTCTTATACAATAAATGCAAATCAAAGCGAGAAATATCAATTTAGAATTCGTTATGCTACTCAATCTACAACTAATGATACCATTGATCTCTCACTCGATGGAACGATCTTTTATTCCTTTATTGTTACACCTACTGGAGGTTGGGATATTTGGCAAAATTCTGCCTTTTCATCATCGACGACTATTCCATCTGGTTCGCATATTCTAAAGGTTATTTTCCGAAATGGAAATGTAAATCTAAGTTCCATTCAATCGGTATTTGCAACCAAGACAGAAACTATTGCATTACAAAAAGGATGGAATTTAATTTCGACAAATCTTATTCCTGCCGACAGTTCCATAGCAACTCTTTTTAACGGATTAGATGTTCAAGAAATTAAAACGATGGATGCTTTTTGGCGAAAAAATCAAAACCTAAAATTTAACAGCCTCAATTTCATACAATCGGGAAATGGCTATTTCGTGTACATGAATGCTGCTGCAACCCTCACAGTAACTGGTACACCAGTCGTAATTCGTAATTCTCAATTCGTAATTATTAACGGTTGGCAATTAGTAGGTTGTCCATATCAAACGGCTACAGCAATGTCAAATGTTTTTAACGCATCAAACTCGTCCGTAGTTAAGAATTTCGATGGTTTTTGGATACCCAATGGTAGTGTTAATAGTCTTCAAAATCTCGAACCAGGTAAAGCTTACTTTTTACAAAAATAAATAATCAATCAAAACATTTCTACGATGAATAAATATTCTATTCCTTTTAAAGGCATGCTTTATTGTATCCTTTTCGTTTGTGTGTTTTCTATTTCAAATGCACAAACTCCTGTTGCTGTACATGGGCAATTATCGATTAATGGAAACCGCATGAAAGATAAAAACGGCAACAATTATCAATTGCGTGGAATGTCTATGTTTTGGAGTAATTGGCAAGGTAAATTTTGGAATTATGAAACCATAAAATGGCTTCGTGATGATTGGCATTGTAATGTTATTCGAGCTGCGATGGGAGTTTCGCCCGACGATAATACCGGTTATCTTGGAAAACCCGAAATCGAAATGCACAAATTAGAAACCGTTATAGAAGCTGCAATCGATCTTGGTTTATATGTCGTTGTCGATTGGCATAGTCATCATGCCGAAAACGAAACAGCTCAAGCAAAAGCATTTTTTGCACAAATAGCTCAGAAATATGGTAGTTATCCAAATATCATATACGAAACATATAACGAACCTATGATTAGTGATTGGGGAACCATAAAAACCTATCACGAAGCGGTAGTTTCCGAAATACGAAAATACGATTCCGATAACATAATTGTCTTAGGCACACCTTTTTATTCTCAGGTTATCGATATTGCAACCAATAATCCAGTTTGGGGATCAAATCTTTGCTATACCTTACATTATTATGCTGCAAGTCATACTTTTTGGAACTTAATTGGTTCAACAGCTAATAAAGGTTTTTATACATTTGTAACCGAATTTGGTACTTGCGATGCATCTGGTGCGGGAAGTGTCGATTATAATAATTCGAATACTTGGTGGTCTGTTTTAGATCAATATGGTTCGAGCTGGTGTAATTGGGCAGTTTCCGATGTCAACGAAGCAGCATCAATTGTTAAACCTGGTTCTTCGACAACAGGTAGTTGGGCGGCAAGCGATTTAACGGCATCGGGAACTTTTGTTCGCGAAAAGTTACGTGGCTATTCTCAAGATCCAATTCCGAATTCTATACCACCATATATAACCTCTAATCCGAAAACACAATCAGTACCTTATTTATCTTCCGCTTCGTTTTCGGTTGAGGTTGCTGGTTCTGGACCATTTAGCTATAAATGGTACTTTAATGGAAATCAAATATCTAATGCAGTAAATGCAAGTTTATCTATAGCTTCTGTTACACCACAAGATACTGGTAGTTATTATTGTACTATAACTAATGCTTTCGGTACAACGAAAAGTAAAACGGTAAGGCTTGATGTTCGTTATCGTTCATCGTTTTATAGTGCGGCTCAAACTATTCCTGGTATAATTCAATTCGAAGATTACGATAAAGGTGGTCAAGGAATTGGATATTATGATAATAGTTATGGAAATTCGGCTGGGAGCTATCGTAACGATGATGTTGATATTGAAACCAAGAAAAATACGACAAACGAATATTCAATAGGATATGCCGATAAAGGAGAGTGGTTATCGTATTCGGTAAATGTTGGTTGGGATGGCGAATATACGGCCGATGTCTATTATGCCTCACTTCTTGGAGGAGGCGCTTATACAATGCAACTCGATGGCAAAGAAATTGTGCCCAAAACGACCTTAGCTTCAACTAACGATTGGTTTACGTTCAATAAAAATACTGCAACCGTACAATTAACCCAAGGTCAACATATTCTTACATTTTATATAGCCGAAACTGGTTTTAATATCGACTATGTTGAATTTAAATCAACAACTCCGCCTAATATTGCGCCAGTCATTTCTGTACAACCCAAAAGTTCTACTGTTCGAATTGGACATTCAACCTCGATGGTAATTTCGGCAATCGGAGCTGCACCATTAAGTTATCAGTGGTATAGAAACGATTCAGCAATTCTTGGTGCTACAGCATCATTATATCAAATTACTGCCGCAACAGCCCTCGATTCGGGTAGTTATTATTGTAAAGTAACTAATAGTTTAGGCTCGGAAATAAGTAATTCAGCAATTATAACCTTGTTAAGTTCAGCTGCTTATTTAGGAATACCTGCCATAATTCCAGGACGAGTTTTTTGTAAAAATTTCGACGAAGGTGGCGAAGGTTTTGGCTTTCATGATGCCACAACGGGTAATTTAGGCGTTACAAATGGTGGACAATCGAACTTTTATCGCGATGGCGATGTCGATACCGAAACAAGTTCCGATGGTGGTTCTGGCTTTTCTGTTGGATATATCGATGCTGGAGAATGGTTGGAATATTCGGTAAATGTCAGCTATACCGGTAATTATTTGCTTGGATTTAGAGTTGCTTCTGCATCAACTGCAAATACTGCTGCAATGGGAATAACTATCGATGGAATGACATTAATAAATACCTTATCGGTTCCCAATACTGGTGGTTGGTCTACATGGTCAACTGTTAATCAGCAAATTCAACTAAGTGCGGGTAGTCATGTCTTGCGTTTTAAAGCTAATCAAGGAGGATTTAATATCAATTATTTAGATTTTACTCTTATTTCGGTTTCTGCAACGGTAACAATTAAAAAAGGTTGGAATTTGTTTACATTACCTGTTGTTCCTTCAGATACTTCAATTACATCGATTTTTACTGGATTAACATCATTCGAAATAAAAACGCAAAATGCTTTTTTTAGAACAGGACAGCCATCCTTTTATAATTCATTAACCAAACTATCAAGCGGGGTAGGGTATCTTATTTATAATGGAGGATCAGATACTAGTTTGCAATTTACGGGTCAACCTATAAAAACATCGCTATCGATTTCTGCATTAAAATCTGGTTGGAATTTAGTAGGAAATGCAACAACAATAAAAGCAAATGCTACAGGTTCAACAGTTTTAATGATTAAAGATTTTAATGGCTTTTATATTCCTGGGAATCCTTTATCAAGTATAAATGAATTAGGAATTGGCAAAGCCTATTTTATTAAAATTAAATAATATAAAAATGACGAAAAACACAAGTGTTATTAGTAAACTGCGTAATTATCAAAATGTTAATTTAATGTAAATATGTTGTGTGGCGTTTTATGTATTAGTAGAAAATCGATTTGCATCGGTCAATGTAATCCGTATGAATATATCAATAATCTAAGGTTGATGATTGCATCTGAAAAAATAAAGATAGAAAATGTTCCGATAAAAAAAATTGCCTTAGAAGTTGGATTCATCAATCCGATTCAATTTAGACAACAGTTTAAATATCGATTTGGAATAAGCCCTTCTCAATATAGAAGAATCTGGTCTTTAAGTAATTCCAATAATAAAATTACTCAAACGACGTGTTTGTTGATGACTTGGTTATAAACTTATTTTGGAAAATAGTACGCAAACTTCGAATCTGCAACGTTTACATCGCTGAATACCGTTATACCCAATGAAATGGGTAAAACATGCAGCGTAAAGAATAGAAATTAGTTTATTGAAATAGGCACATTAAAAATACAGTAAAAGCCTTTATCTTTGGGGAAATACAAAATGAATATGGAACAAAAATTTTAAAGTCTCACTATTTTTGAATTTCAGGAGCGATTTCCCGATGATAACGCTTGCCTTGATTATTTAGGTGAATTAAAATGGTCTTCAGGGTTTGTGTGTCCACAATGCGGAAACGCCAAAAGTTGTAATGGTCATAAGCCACATATAAAACAATGCACCAAATGCCATCATTTAGTATCGCCAACCAGCGGAACGTTATTTCATAAAGTAAAGTTTTCTTTGCAGAAGGCTTTTTACATAATCTACTACGTTAGTACTAATGCGAAAGGAATAAGTAGCATAGAACTTAGTCGGAAGTTAGGACTTCGGCAAAAAACATGTTGGGGATTCAAACGCAAGGTAATGCATGCTATGAAAAGTAGCGGAAATAATAAAATACAAACAAAAGCAGAAGTTGATGAAACCGTTGTTGGCGGACAAGAAGAAGGCGTTGTTGGAAGAAAAAATGGCAAAAAGAAGTTAGTTGTATTTGCCATTGAGAAAGATAAACGCGGCGTAAGTCGAATGTACGGTAAGGTAATTTCGAAAAGTAGTGCAAAAGAACTTGGAGCATTTATGAAAGATACTATTGACCTAAATGCAGAGATTAAAACAGATTCATGGTCAGGATATAAACCATTGAAAAAGGATTTCGTCAATTTGACACAGGAAAAATCAGGAAAGAAAGGTGAAAATTTTCATGATTTGCATAGAGTCATTATGGGTTTTAAAGGTTGGCTTCGAGGAATGCATCACCATGCAACACATTTACAAGCTTATATTGATGAATATTCATATCGGTATAATAGAAATGGAATGAAAGAAAGGATTTTTGATAATATGATTAATCGTATGATGATTGCCCCTCCACATCCATACAAACTAATTATTCCTTAAATGCCTATTTCAAAAAATTAAATAGCAAATAACTTTTCTTTCTCAATTCTCTATTTACGTCGTAGAGGGCTTCTCAATTTTCAATTAATCTTTAGAATGCCGAAATCCAAATACTATTACTTGATGTAGAAGGACTACCCATAGACTTTATCATGATTTCATAGTTTGCTGCGATTTTAACATAATCTAAAATGACTGTTCCCGAAGATGCACTTGCCAAAGGATTGTAACGTAATTGTTTTATGGTTCCAGACCAAGTAGCAACGGAAGATAGATCAATAATATAATAGCGTTGTTGGGTATCATTGGCTTTAATCTCATTGGGTCTAATTCCTCGAAGCTCTGCTTCGAATTTTAATAATGATTAAAGATTTTAATGGCTTTTATATTCCTGGGAATCCTTTATCAAGTATAAATGAATTAGGAATTGGCAAAGCCTATTTTATTAAAATTAAATAGGGTCTGCTTCAAAACTGTCAATGTATACATTCGATTCAATAAAATGAATTAAGCTGTGAATTATTTTTATGTGAATTTCTTGGATTCTATCGGAATATCCGTCGTTTTGAACACAGATGCAAACGTCTGACAGTTCTTTTAATAAACCGCCTGAATTACCAGAAAGCGTTATAACTTTCATGCCATTCATTTTAGCTTTTTCAGCAGCAAGGCAAATGTTTTTAGAATTGCCACTGGTACTTATTGCTAACAAAACATCGCCCGATTTTCCCATGGCTTCAACAAAGCGTGAAAAAACGAAGTCGAAACCATAATCATTTGCCGTACATGTTATATACGATGGGTCAGAAATGGCAATTGCAGGCAGGGCTTTTCTATCATTGCGAAAGCGTCCGGTTAGTTCTTCGGCAAAATGCATGGCGTCACACATCGATCCACCATTGCCACACGATATAATTTTGTTGCCTTGTTTAAAAGCTTGTACCATCAACATTCCAGCAGTTTCAATACTTTGAATATTTCCCTCATCCGACAGAAATTGTTGTAAAACTGTTTGAGCCTGAAGAAATTCTTTTTTTATTATTGAATCCAACATGATTTGATTATATATGCGATATGACAACTCTTTTTTAGAGTCCCAAAAGTAAAAAAAAATGATGTACAAAAACTGCTTTCTCAATCTTTTGTCATAATTATAGAATACTATAATGGCTTAATGGAGTTTCTAAAATCTTTTTCCTTTCCAAATTTGTTTTCCATTTTGGAAGATATAGTAAATGTTTTTGTTTAGAAATTTATTTTTCTTCTGAAAAAGTGCATAACGGTTATTGTTTTTATCTAACATACCTACAAATGGTATATCGCTAAAATAATTTTGGGGTAAGCAATGTCTGTTAATCATTTTAAGTCGCATATTCAATGCCTCGTCAACATCAGTATAAAGCTTGTTAACTATAAATTTATAAAGAGTTAATCCATCAACTTTAACCTTATCCATTCGTATGTCAACGGATTTAACACATGCAAATATTTGTTTGAATTTATCAATCGAAGTTATAAAGCGAAATGCACCCAATTGTACTTCACCTCGAAATGGGAAAAGTCCCAATTCTTTAAGCTTATCAGCTAACTCGTCGTGTTCTTTTTTAATCGTTTCTGTTTGTTCCATAATTTTAGCAGCAATTGGAGCTGGTGTGGCAATTTCTGAATCTTTTACTGGTTCAAAAACAACGACACTATCAACTTTTTTAATGCTATCAACTGCTGGTAAAACAATCGAATTCTTTGGTGTTCTCAGTGTAATCATATAAATATCCATTCCACCCCGACCATCATTTCTATTTGATGTAAAAAACATTGTTGAATCGCCATATTGTCTAAAGTCCCTATCGTTGGTCTCTGAATTTACATTTGGAAAATCAACAAGATGTGGTGATGACCATAAATTCCCCATTTTAATTGTTTCGTAAATATCAAATCCCCCTTTACCTCCAGGTCGATTGGAACTAAAAAACATTGTTTGTGCATTTTCAGTTAAAAATACATCAACTTCATCATATTGGGTATTAATTGAATCAACCTTTATTGCTGCTCCTTTCCCTACTTGTTGATAGATATCATAATCTTCATTTCTGTCAGATACAAAATAAACAGTATCGCCATTTCCGATGGCAATACTGTTTTCATCAAATTCGGTAAAGTTTCGAAGTTTTTTCAATGCTTGAACTTTCCCAGCTTTCTTCGCATTGGGTTTCCGTTTTGCCGAAAATATTTCTCCATTTTCGTTCTTTTCGGCTCTATAGAAATAGTAATTTTCGGCACTAACACCAATTAATGCACTGTTGTTATCACTATTCCATTTATATCCATCCTTCGAAGGATCTTTCCATTTGCCTTTTTCGTTTTTCGACATATATACTTTTTTGGTATATTCGGTTGTTTGTTCTTCTTGAGTACTTTTCCTATTCGATGTGAACAGTAATAAACTGTCAACAAAATAGGGTAGGTAATCATCGCTTATCGAATTTATTTCCTTGATATTGGTATATACAGTGTCTCTTGCTTTTAGTCCAAGAGCGTTGTTTAATGTAGCGTGTCTTGTATCATTGGGAACGACAGCGGTTTTTGTACCGTTTACTAGAGCTACTTTTGAATCTGTTTGAGAAAATGCCAGTACATTAAATAGAAAATTTAAAATGGACGTAAGTAATAGAATTGTTCGTGTCATTGTTCAGTTTTATTTTTGATGATTTTTAATTGTTTATGGGAACTTCTAAAAATTCAATTTTATTAATTCCGTATTAATTGTTTCTTTTAGGTATTACTGAGATAAATGTTCAAGGCTTGCAGTATAGACGCCCAATTTGGGCGTCTATGGATTTTACAAAAAATGTGTAATGCAGAACCGACCGAAGTGAGTTCATTCATACCAAACAGTAAAGGGAACTTCTGAAAATTCAATTATTAAGGCTTGTATTTTTGGGGAAACCGACGTAGAGACGTAAAATTTTACGTCTCTAACCAAATAAATGAGGATTTACAAAAAATGTGTAACGCAGAATCGACCGAAGTGAGTTCATTCATACCAAACAGTAAAGGGAACTTCTAAAAATTGGCTAAGTTCTAACATATAAAGCAAATGATTTTCGATATGTTACCAATGATAGCGGTAATAATATCGATTTACAGATGCTTCGACAAGCTCAGCATGACTTACAGACTACGAATATCACCCTGAGCCTGTTGACGGGTATGTAAATATTCTTTGTCGGTCATATTTCTACTATCTTTTTTGCTGTGTATTTTAGAACTCCCGTTCATACAATACTGCTAATGCCTTGTGAATATTTGTTTGTAACGCTTCTTTTATAGCTTGATCAATTTGTTGCATGATTCTTATTCTTTTTTTTTATTTTTTAATTCGGCAAAGATATTTACAAATTTGTATCTTCAATCAAAATCGTTCAATAAAACGGTTACATCTCACAGACCGCAACCGTTTATTGAACGTCTCTATTGATTGTTTTACGAACGATTGCTTTACATTTTGACTGATTGATAGTATTTTGGCAACATAGATTCTTGCCAGAAGAGATAAAACCTCCGCTAGCACGGACAATAAAATAACATGTGCTTACATACTACTTAGCACGGACTGCAAGTTTTCCCCTTTGATGCATCTACGATATTCAGATAATGGCATCATTTATAGAACGATGTCGATGGATTGAAAATCTATGCGAATAACCTTTTAATGTAACGGTATAGATTTTTGAACTATCTCATTCGCATGGGAATCTTACGGCTTATATTGTTGATATGTGCCTATAGATTTCGAATCTATTGACATCTATGTTTGATGGATGCCGATAGAATGAAGATGGAACGGCATACCTTTTTAATCGAAGTCATTTAATCAAAAATCTAACGGCATACGTCAACACGCTATCTCATTCGCATGGGAATCTTACGGCTTATATTGTTGATATGTGCCTATAGATTTCGAATCTATTGACATCTATGTTTGATGGATGCCGATAGAATGAAGATGGAACGGCATACCTTTTTAATC